>JAEIGA010000706.1_pt1 | contig 49456 bp, 80 predicted proteins | sample 9270691 | NCBI WGS metagenome assembly JAEIGA01 (sample SAMN17057246, study PRJNA624740) | gut metagenome | biome: biome; isolation source: fecal sample | host: Bos grunniens | place: China: Xizang | collected 2019 | reverse complement strand
AATATTCTTATTACAAGTTTCTAAAACAATAGATTCTATTTCTTTAAATTTATCAATGGCTTCCTTTAACGTCATATCAGTTTCTTCTGTTAGTTTTCTATGATGCAATCTCATAAAATATTGCAGAGCTGCTGAAACGGTGGGATGAAAACTAACTTGACGATCGGTGATATATTCCTCGCCAGTTTTCTTATTTTCTGCTTTAACTTTTTTAATCAAAATATATCCATGCTTGTCAGCATCAATATACCACTTTTTATTGATCTTAATCATTATTTCTCTCCTTATTTTACAACAATATTTAATATTTTGTATTCGTAATATCTATTCTTTTCATCAGGCTCTGAAACATACGTAAAGGGATCGATATCATAAACTTGGCCGTTATGTCTTGATTCGCAAAACTTCTGAGCATCTTCAAGATTGTAGTAACCTTCTTGAGAAATTGTAAATTCAGCGCCATCGTTTGTGTGCCAAGTGCTACAAACAAGCCAAATTTCTTTACGCTTCAACATGTTTAAGGCTCCTTCCATTGAATGTTCCCATTTTTACTTCGTCAAGCTGCAGTTTATACTCTTCGTTCCTTTTCTTCAAGTCATAGATTTGTTGATCTTTTTCTGCAATTACTTTCTTTTGATAATCAACCAAAGATCTTAATTCTGGATCAATAAGCCTGTAATTTTGCTTTTCCCGCTCTACTTCGTTCTGTGAACGTTGCAACCTTGTTTCGGCTTTAATACGCTCCCTATATTCCCATTCACTAATTCTACGCTCAATAAGATACGCAAGAAGTAAAGCACAAACTATAAAAACAGCAGCAGCACAAATACATGCTACTACATTTTCAATATGCCTCATTTCATCAGCTGACTTTGCAAGAACCATGAACATGTTTTTAATCCTCCGATTGATTTTCTAATTTCATTATACTGCTAAACTTCCAAAAAGTAAAGGGGTAAATTCAAATTATTTTTGGGGCTTTGTAAAGCGTTTTAAGCGGTTTTTATGCCTCAAAGGTAAACTTGCCTTTTCATGATATGAAAGAATGATCTAAGCGGCTTATAAAGGCTTGCAGATATACTCTACATATCTTCCAGCAAGCACTCAGAAACCTGAATGATGCATTCCAACTGCTGAGCAGAAATCTTCCCGACCTGATTGCCAACAGCAGCGCCACCAACAATCAGATGAATCATGTTCTCGTTCCCGGACTTAGCAGCCTTCAAAAGTGCTTCAATGTTACGAATGAAAAGATCCATTATATGATACCTCCATATGATATTTAGAATATGTTGATCTTGTCATTGATATGGTACAGAATCTCATGTTCTTTCCAAGTGATCTTCTCAACCTGAAAAGAAAAATCGATCTGCCCATAGATTTCCTGAACTTGTTCAAAAGTGGTAGCATCGGCAATCATTTCGCAGATCTGCTTAAAATTCTTAGCTTTCATTATTTTATTCCTCACCTGAATGCTATTTACGCCATCTTATATGATTCAACAACTTCGTAGGACCATCTGCTCTCGAGATCAGTCCCGGATAGCTCATTCATCCTTCTCTTGATCCATGCTTTTGCGGAAGATTCAGTCTTGAATGTCTTTTCTTCCCGATGATACCCACGGCTCGTACGAACGAGATTTGTAATATTCCGAGAAGTTCCAGTAACCAAATTAGTTTCCTTAACAGCGAACATCTTTTTATTCCTCCGAATGATTTATTGAAGCGTTTCCTCACTTCTAAGTATATTATACTCCTTTTTACGAAAAAGTAAAGCATTTTTTGAAAATTTCTTGAAAAAATTTTATAAACAAAAAGGAGCCACTTTCGCAGCCCCTAATGCTATTTATTTGCTATTTACATGGATTCCATTTTGCTGATGAACTTGCGAACTTCCATCTTCTTCTCTTCAGGAAGATCTTCCATCAAGCCACGCATTTCATCAATCATTTCTGTCATATCAGCATCAGCCATGGAATAGCCATCACGACTGGAATACCTGCCCATAGAATCTCTACGAGCATTTCTACCACGACCACGAGCAGAACTATAACCACGACTGCCACCACGACCACCACGAGCATATGAACCACCCATACCATCATCATAGTAATAACGGCCAGCGGAACTATACCCAGATTCCTCTTCCTCATAGTTCTTGATAACCTTTTCAACGTTCTTCAACGCATGAGCAAGTTTATCGATCACTTCAAGGCTGGCAGGACTAAGTTCATTTTTACGACCATACTCTTCAAGTTCTTCGCAGAGCATGTCTTTCAGCTTATAAATGTCATGCATATCGTCTTCCTCCTTATGCTACTCTATTGATTACAAGGTTAGCGTTCTGCACACTAATTACAGGAGCAGGAACACCAGCAGGATCATCAGTCAAACCAGAAATATAGCGAACAGACATATTGAAGCAGCAACCTTTAGGGACTACCACAATTGCAGTACTGGTCACGTTGCCATACTCATCTACAGCAGCAGGAACAAAGATAGCCCTACTGGTCAAACGAGGTTCACCATTTACAGTAATTGCAACTGCAATAGGGCCAACAGCCCCACCTTCGGGAATAGCTATATTGCCGTTGAATGTAACCTGATACCTTGCAAAACAATTAGAAGTAATGCCACGGAGCGTAAATACTCCCGTTTCGTCTTCGTGGAAGATATACCCTTTCTGACAAGGGAGCGAAGCATTGAACAAAATAGGAGAATTAAGTGCAACCTCCTGAATTGCATTTGCTAAATACTCTGCCATGGCATTTCACCTCACATACCGCAGCCGCAACCAGTATTGCAGCCACAAGTATTACCACCACAAGTAAAGATCGGAGTACGACCATACACAGGAGTAGTGGGCACAGGACAATTACTCAGACGATTATAAAGCTGATCAACCTCGTTAGTGAAGCCCTGCTGAATAAACGCATTCTGGGCAACCTGAGAAGCAGCAAGATCCTTCATAGCAATCTGCTGACGAAGATTGGCAATTTCATCATTCTTCGCATCAATCTTGTCCTGGCAGAGCTGGTCAAGAATCTTCTGCGTGGAAGCAGTCTGACTTGCAATAATATCACGCACACCATCAGACAAAGCAGCACGATCAGCACAGTTCTCAGTAGCAACGGTATACTTGAGATCAGCAATACTTGCACGGTTCTCGCAGCAGCAATTCTGAAGAGAGCTCTGCAAAGCAAACGACTGCTGCATATCAGCAATTTGCCGAGCATTGGCAGCAATTTCAGACTGCGCAAAACCATTAGCAACACCAGCATTGACAGTGGCAAAGCCATTACACAACTGAGTAGAAATACCATTGATACTATCACGAATACCGGAAATGTTAGTATTCAGCATCTGATCACGAAATCCATCAGACGTAATTTCAGCCTGATTCATCCAAGGATACAAAGCGGCACCATCAGCAGCAAAGCCACCCATGCCACCAAAACCACCAAAGCCACCCCAGCCATTATTACCGAGCAGAATGAACAGCAGAATAATCCACCAACCATCACCGCCCCAGCCACCAAAGCCAGAGTTGCCACCACCGAAGCCACTATACATAGGAGCAACGGGCATTACCATACCATTTTCATTTTCAAGAGACATAGTTGTATCTTCCTTTCTTTTATATCAATCCTTTATGCGCACTCAAGGAAAGATAACAACTTAAATATCTTTTACTGCATACCGTTCAACATATTTTGAAGCATCTGAGCTTTTTGAACAGCAGCATTGTACTGAGCTTGAGAAACCTTCCCACTATTTAACATTTGCTGTATTTGCTGTTGCGGATTTCCTTTGAAATTCTTTTTGAACTGCATGAACTGCTGAATTACATTCATTGGACCTTTTTGAGCTCCATTCAAAGCATTAAACAAAGAACTATTCATTTGATACCTCTTTCTTCTTAGAGGACTTTGTTGTAAACGAAATAGATCCTCCTGAGAACATTTCAGCTATCTCATCTTTCAGCTGTTTCTTGAGCTCGGCCATATCACCCTTTGTAGAGCTTTGTAAAGCATTTAAATCCTCTTTTGTAGCGTATTCAATAGATTTACCTTTTGGCTCTGTTAAATCGTTTTTAGAAGCTTCTGAACGCCTCTCAACGTAGTCAAATGTCCTTAGCGGCAAAGGCATTCCAGAACCATCAGCTGACTTCAAATAAAACGTATCAGCTTCACTATCCATCAGAAAAACAGTTGTGTTAGGAGCAACAAGCCAAGACCTTGCGCCTGCTTCACCTTGCACCCAGTTTATACCATTGCTATTTGATTGCTGATTTACTTGCTGTTGAGGTTGAGGCTGAACCATTTGCTGTTGATACTGCTGCTGCATCTGCTGCGGCTGCTGATACACAGGATACTGATTTTGATAAGTTACAGGATAATATCCACCGTATGCCATTTTTATTTCCTCCTTTGTGGCTTATACCAATAGAACTGCGGTATTAAATCTGAGCTGTTCCAACTGTCATAAATATCACCATCAACTACAGTAGAAACATGATCGCCAAATCCAAGAACATAAACTCCAAGAGGATGGTCGTTTGCAAAATCATTTGCTGTATAGCAATCGGGGCAGCTATTCGGTATTGCCTTTCGCCTAAATCCATTCTGTCGCAACGTTGCTCCCCATACACTATCAGCATTTGGCATATCGCCCATCATCCTGGAGTTATAAGAAAGGAGCTCATGCACATCATCCCAATCCATCTGAAGTGCTGCTGTCAATGCTCTTACAGCACAATCCCCAACAAACCTTCCAACTGGATTCGGATTATATTCAATCCACATAGCAATCACTCCTTTCTTATTATTTAATTATAATTTAATGAAAAGAAAGGAAATATAATAAAAGTAACTCAAAAATATAATAAAATGCAAATAAAAAAGAGCACCCTTTCGGATGCTCCTATAACTTAATATTAAATTATATTTAAAGAAGTTTGCTTAGCTTCATCAATGCTTTTTTGTGTTTTAATTTTACCGTCTGCTCTGTATACCCAAGTGAATCTGCTATATATGCAAAATCTCTTTGTTGAATATAGTACATACGAATTATCTCTTTATCCAGATCAGATAATGTACTCGCTTCAAGCAAACCGTTGAAAGATCTAATATCTGGTATTTCTTTTACTTTGTGTTTTATTTTAATATATTCTGTTGGCATCTACATCTTCCTTCCGCAAGTGGGGCAAGAATCGGAAGACTTTTTATTATCAGTCACCTTTACTTTCTTCACCGTCTTCGTAGTTTTCGTTTTGATTACTTGCTTTGCCATTTAGCTCACCACCTTCATTATAAGTAGCATATTCGCCGGCTTGATAAATATTATTTCCAGCACCATCACCAGTATCTTGATAAACAGTTGTTTCGGTGGTCTCAGTTGTTTCGTATTCAAATTGACTTTCAAATTTTAAGAACGAAAGAACAATTACCAAAACAACTACTGCCCATATAGCATTAGAAATCAAAAACGCTATGAACCATCTTTTTGCATGCTGTTTATTTTCTTTCGCACTATCAATTGCCAAATCAACCAACGCTTGCTGTGCTGCTTTTTCTTCCATTATTTTCTCCTTATTTTGCTATTCTATAAAGTGCTTGAGTTTGCAGGAATTGAGTCTTATTTGTCATAGCTTTCTGATAAGCATCAATTCCTGCTTCAACTTCACCATTGGGGGATCCTCTCTTAATTGCCATTGCAAGAGCATATGATAGTTTTGCAGAAGCATCTGTTACTTCCAACATAATAACCTCATATTCAAGCCTTGCTTTCTCAATCTCTTCTTGCTTGGCATCCCGCTCTTTCAACTTCTTATTGACATTGTGAGAGATCAAAATATTGGCAACTACTTGAACAACAAAGATCAGTGCCAGCCACCACCAGGCATTGGTATCAATTACCATCCTCCATCACCACACCTTCTTCAATCATAGGCAACTCAAGCACATGATTTATTGAATTACGAACAGAAGATTCAATCATAGAATCAATCCATAATTCAAGATCTCCAAATATTTCAATCACTGCCTCTTTAGCTTTTTCATCAAGCATTCTTAGAACATATTCTCTACTCCTTGCAAATGCAATTTTCTGTGCGTCCTTATCAAACTTACCTTCTTCTTTAAGAGCATCAACATAAGTCTGATTAACATAATCTACACACTGAATAATTACATCCTGTGCTTTGTCAATGTACTTGTTCACCTTGTCGTTGTGGATCTTGTCCTTCAACAACTTCATTGCGTACGGAATACACGCAACAATGAGCAACCTCGCTAAAGTAGAAATCACTTCAGCTAATACAGTTTCCCAATCCATAAAATATTCCTCCTTTTATTTCTTCTTCTTGTATACAATCTCCAAACCAACTGGAGATACATTCGCTACGGAATCCACGATGTTCGTCCCCGCCACGGTATGCAGAGCCTGTCCTGCCACGCTCTCAGTGGTTTCTGTTGCCAACGGGTAGAGGACGATGACGGGCGTTCCTGCGGCGTACTGTGCCGCAAGCCAAGTATTGAACTCTTCATACGTGCTGATGCTTTGCGTAGAATCGACATAAATAACCAGCTTGCCGCTACTTGCGATAAAAATGCTGTTTGGCTGTTGCCGTGCATCGGCGGCACGAGAAACATAGTGAGAACAAAGGACAGAGAGCGTGTCGCCGCTTGCATTAAGCACTTCTTGCAAAACCATGCGGCGATAACCGCCATAGGTGTCCGTTGTCCATTCTTCCGTTCCATCAAGCACCTTGATACCAACCCTATGCGTCACGCCGCCGCTGATGATTTCGGCTTCGTCCTTGTAGTCACCCACGGACAAGAGCATCGGGACGGAGGCGGTCTGCGGTGCAACATATGGCTCGTAAGCGGTTGGCTTTGTTCCCATTTCAATTTGCATCTTGCTGACAGTAATCGTGCCTCCCGTCCAACGTGCCGCCTTTATCCATCTGCGAACATTAGTAACGGTCTTTCCACTTGCGGAAGTCCACGCTGTCCTACCGCCAGTGTCCACAATGTCTTTCGTTATTCCAAATGTTCCGCTCGTTCCGTCAGAGTAATCGACATAGAAAATTAACAGAGAGCCTGTTGCATCTGTCGTAACATCTTCGCCAGATACTTCTACTGATATTGTGTATCGTGTGTTTGGCTCAAACACAAATCCATTTGCGACAAAACTAACATCTTCTCCGGGAACAACAATGCCTTGCGAAGTTCCTATCACTGTCAAAGTTTTGTCATAGGTTGCTACATTCTTTCCTTGTACCGTCAACACTTCGGGCGTGCCTACCACCTCGATGTGCGAGAGCGAAAAATCGTAAGCTCCCTTGACGGGTGTGCCGGTGCCAACAGGCTCAAGGAAAACGCCTTTGACGGCCTCATAGTAGCCGACTACGCCATCCGACTCCCGCTCGCACGGAATCCACTTGAGCCGTGTCCCGACGAGGATGTTCCCTACGATGGTCCCCGTATAGGCGGGCGAGGAGGAGTTCGGGAGCATGCCGATGAACGCGCCAGCCACCGTGGTGAAGGTATCGGGCTCCGCCGTGACGTCGGTGTAGAAGCCGCTGGTGCCGCTCTTGCCGAAGGTGATGGTGCGCTCGCCAGAGCCGAAACGCGGGCGCAGGAGCTGCTCGCCGTACCGCAGGTAACAATTCGACGTGGAGCCTCCGCCGTACAGGTAGAGTGAAAAGTTCTTCGTGCCTTCCGATGTGCCGTTGTATGAGCCAAAAACGTTCTGGCCCGTGGTGACGGTCCCCGACAAAGTCATGGTCACGTCATCGTTGCCGGTCATGACCTCGCCGGTCTCGTACCAGAAGTCGCCGTCGAACTTGATGCTCTTCAGCCGTTTGAACCCAACAGGCAGCTCATCGTCTACCAGCTTCAGAACGCCGTTGTTGCACTTGATATCCACAGGGTTTGAAGGAGTAGGTGTAGAGGATTGAGCACAAAGGCCATACCTGGTCAAACTAACTATTGATTTTGCAGCAGCGTCGGAAAGAACCAATGGCACATTCCCAGTAACAACCTGATCTATAAATTTACCAGCAGCAAGGATCTTCCTGAGCATCAGCACCTTGTTCATTGTTAGATCTTTTACTGGTGTTTTACTTCCAACAACGAGAGCATCTAAATTGAAAATGTTATTCTTCACCCCAATCACCCCAAGACTGATTCTTTTCACTATAAACGACTATCTTATTTTGATCAGAAACAATCATATTGGATCCAGTACAAACATCCTCACTTTCGCCGGGAAGATCTTCAATATCATCAGAATCACAAGCTCCTTCTAAATAGAATTTATCCCCACCTGGACGAGAAACCTCAACAATTTTAAATAATGAAATGTGACTTCCATCAGGATAATCAAATTGAAACTTAGGCATATAGCACTCCTCCTTTACATTAAGCATTATAAACCATTTTAACCAAAAAGTAAACCCTCAAATTTCTGCCTCAACAATCTCCGTATATTTAGGGTTGCTTGATATAAATCCATATTGACCTTGCCAAACTGTTTCATACCAATATGGATCTTCTTTAGCTTGCCCCCTATATTCTAATAAGCAATTTTTTGCAGTTGGTGGTATTTGCTCAAAATTTTTACCATTTCCTTCCCTTACTCGAACAGAACCTTTTACTTTTATCATCTTCTTCTTTTCAGTTGGCTTTTGTTTCGATTCATCTTTTTCAATTTCATTTTTAAACACCTTTGGAATACCCCATTTATTCCAATCTTTTTTATCAAACTTAGTTTTAACAACTCCGTACTTTCTACCCTTTGCCTCAACCAAATATTGATCATCAATCATATAACCAATATGTGTTGCTTTTTTGCCATTGTACTTAAATACCCACCAACCTTTCTTCGGTAGATCCTCTCGCAACTCACATCGCTTCATCATTGTATCAGCTGTTACATCACATTTCCAAAGATGTTTCAAATTATAGATCCAATAGCAACCAAGACCAGAGCAATCATACGCATAAAGAACTTCACATCCCTCATCAAATAGTTTTTCGCAATATTGCTCAACCAACCTTCTGTTCTCTTCTTTCTCTTCTCTTCTTGCTATTACCTCCTTATAATTTGACCTCGTCAACTTAGTATGCTGCCCACCCCATAAATATGGCATAATTACCTGATCAATTAAATAAAAATTAAAATCATCTAACTGACTCATTATTCAATCTCCTCACTCTTCTGCCTCAGGCTTGCGGACAATCTGAATCGTTTGGTCAAGGCCGTGCCAAGTATCGCCATTTTCATCAACGGCACGAACCCTGACCTTATCACAATTCCCCAAGGAGGCGTACATGCACGTTTCGTAATACTTCGGAACGATTGTCGCATCGTCATCTGCATTGTACGGCTCAGAAACACCAACCAAGAACGGCCTCTGTTCCTCGCCTTTCACGTTGTTCCATGATTGGAACTCAAGTATTCTAACATAGTGGACATATTCAGTTTCCATTGGTTATACCTCCTTATGCCGCAATATATGTGATTTCAAACACAACGGATTGCCCTGACTTCGGGATAACTCCGCTGTCCCAGTAGACTTGAAGATTCCCCGCCGTAGTCACCTGACAGCGCAAACCGGGCTTCGATGTGTCATACCAGTAGTGTCCCATCGTGATAACCATATAGTCAGGTGGAACCAACCCTGTCGCAAGGACAGACCCGTGAGATACAGATATTTCACTTGAAGAAGTGGATGATATACTCATGTGGTACGATACAACTTTACCGCTTCGGCGGGAGCTTGAATCAATAATCTGTGAGCCGCTAACCCCAGCAGACGGCGTTGTTATTGTACCCTCCGTATTCGCCGCAAAGGTGTACTCCGTAAGCACCGTTTCGCCTGACGGGGAGGCGGCTACGGAGGTCGGCGTTGTGGCGGCAAACTGGTAATCGATTAACGGATACGCCTTAACATCAAAATGCACGGTAACAATATTCAAGGCAGAGGTGTCATAGTGAATGTCTATATATCCGTATTTTCCGTTTCTCATGTACCGTATCTTGTCTACAACCGCATTGTTGCTCTTGCTTGTTTCGTTAGCGAAAGCTATGGAATTATAGACAGCCAACAAAGACACCTTATGCAGTTCATTATTTGAACTTCCGTATTGCCTTACGATTGTGATGTCAATAACAAACGATGGGCTTCCCAATGGCCTGTCATTAGAGTCACCAGACAACGTAAGTACCCTATACCATCCTGCACCGTTTCCGGTTGTCGGAAGTTGTGCATAGCACCTACGGGGGACTACATCGACTACGCCGTGGAACTCAGCATCCCAATCCACCTGCAAACCGGCCTTTTCGACAGGGCCACCGAACCTCGCTCGGTCATTGTTTAGACCGACAGCGAAGCCAACAATGGGCGGGACGAGCACAACATAAGTAGTGGTATGCGACAGCGCATCCGTCACCGTGCACCGAACATCATATGAGCTTGTGATTGCGATGTTCCCGCCACCAATAGTGTACGCTGTGCCACTGGTAGCGGTAGCAACGCCAGAAGTCCACGAGCTTGCCGTGTGGAGCTTGTACTCAATCTTCTTCACGCTCAACGAGTTCTTGTTCCCACAAGACGAGAACGTGAACGAAGCAGAGGTGCGGATATACGTACCAGAGATAGCATCCTCAACGCCACTTGAGTTGCTTCGGAAAGCGGTCATGGCGGTGACAACAGGATTGCTATACTCATAGAAGTACGGCCTGCCGGTTCCACTCAGCGAGGAAGTTACAGAACGGCCTCGGCTATCAGTTACGGTAACGGAATAGTCGAGATAGCCAGTGTTCGACAACACAGAGCTTCTTGCAGTAGTAGCCGTGCCGCTTTGCGAAATGCCGGTGCCAGAGAACGCAATAGAAACGATGCTGGCGCCAGTACCGGCAGACGCAGCTACGCTCAAATCCACCTGAGAGTACCCCTGCACGTACACGCCCCAGCCGTTGACCGTACTGTTCTGAGAATACGGAGCATGGGTAAAGCTGGATATGGTTGGCTTTACGCTGGACGCAACGGCAACAGTGAACGTTTTGGTTGTAGATCCAAGAGACGTGCTCCCGGAATACGTTGTCAGAGTAGCCGTGGCCGTCACACTCGTCACGTTCGGCAGGTACGCATACCACGTTGTCGGAATTGTGAACGAAGTTGATGAGGTATTCGCCGCCACGTTTACGGTCACAGCAGGAGCGTTCCCATACGTTATGACAAGCTTGAAGGTGTAAGCAGAATTCACAATATTCCAGCTTGCCGTGCCGCTTGATCCAATGTTCACGGACGAAGTGATTGTAGACAGCGTACTCTTAGCGGCTTGCCAAATAGCGTACAAAGTCACAGCTGCGTTTGCAGTATAGTTATCTCCTGGCTGATATGCAACAGCACCAGTTGACGAAGTTGCCCAACCTTGGAATATATAATTAGTTCTCGTAGGTACATCAGAAGACAACTGCAATGTAACATCGTGCGTTTTTATCTGAGAAGAAGGAGCACCAGTTCCACCGTTTGCACTATACTCTATTACATACTGTTTTGTCCAATACGGATACAATACTAAATCATTAGTGCCAGAATAAGATGCACCAAGATTATATACTTTTGCGCCTCCATCACTTGTAGACCAGCCAGTTTGAATATATCCAGAGCGTGTAAATATAGCTCCTCTTAAACTTATACTCGCTGATCCTTCTTTTATATCACTAACATTTGTTCCTGTACCGTTTGAACCTTTATTGTATGAGATCGTGACCTCGTTTGTGGTTACGTGCAGGATGGCAGACGAAAACCGCCACGCACTAAGGTTCGATGAGGTTGAGCCTGATGTTAATCCGTATTGCGGTAGCGCATTTTTGAGCGTGAATATGCGCGTTCCAGTCGAAATGCTTGTAAAACTGGGATTGTCAACGGTTGCAACAGTATCGGCACTTGCACCCATCGTGCCAGCATTGTTGCCTCTTGCCCATGCTTTTGAATTAGTGTTGCCAGAAGCCGTGCTGTTCAGCTTATAACCAATATAGAAACTTCCAGTTACCCCTTTTGTTACGTTCAGCTCAAGCGTGATACCAATAATCGTCTTGCTTCGCAATGTTGACAATGTGCTGGAATCGAACAACATATTGGTAGCGTAATCCCACGCATCATACCCAACCTTGCCAAGATTGGAAGATGCCTCGTTCCACGTTGCATAGCTTTCCCAAGCATCAGACGAAGAATCTGGGCTACTGCGGCCCGTGTTCAGCGTTGCTGGCAAATTATATACTTTACTCATTAGCTCAACCTCCCGCTAAACAGTGCACACGTATTAACGCCTGTTCCAACGATCCGAACGTCCAACCACTTGCCAGTCATGCCAATTGTCAGATTTTGAACATTGATAAAATTTACATAAAGTTTCCCAGACGAAAAATATGCAATAGCATTGCTTGTATTAACATTATCTGGATCAGTACAAAAATATATAACGCCACTTTCAATTTTAACTTGAATTTCAGAATTACTTTGGCCAATAACTAATCCAGCATTTGTAGTTTGTGATGCTGGAATAAACCTAAACCATGAATCATATTTATTAAATGTACTCTCAACCAACTGACCTTGACTATCAATAGATTCACCTTGTAAATTTATCATATTTAGCACATTGCTAAAACTAACGTTTATACCATTTGATAATATAGTAAGTTCAGCCTGCAATGTATTTACTAACTGTGCTAAATCAGAAGTTTGACTATACTCAGACAAAGCAGAAGCTACAATTTCATTGGCTTGCTGAGAAATATATGTTGACTGCTGTATCAAAGTATTTATCAAAGCTTCAGTTTTGCTCTGAGAAACTACTTCTGATTCAACAGTCCTTATCTTTTCAACACTCGCCTCATTTAATCTATTATTCAATGTAGTCAAAGAAGAATTCATATATTTCGAATCTTCGTTAGAAAGAACAATATTTACACTATATGGATTCCTTACATCTACATAAAAATCAACAATTAAATAACTAAGCTCAACTCCAGAATGCGTAACAAAATTTACATTTTTCAAAAAATAAAAATCAGTAACATTTTCATCTACCAAAAATGAAATATCCTCTGCTGATAGATCAACAACATCTTTATATTTCACACCAACATTTGAAAGCCAATTTTGCCCTTTTGTTTTTAAATTTGTAGCAACAGTAACATCATCCCAAGTTGTATTCTCTGTTGGAGCATAAAAAATTCCATACGCAGACGCAAGACTGTCATTTACTAAATAATCTTCTCCATCATTTACACTACTAATAGTTAAATAAACATCATTCTCATCTTTTGCACCAAGCGGAATACATGCTGTATAAAAATCAGAATATAGCAATTGCTTTTCAAAGTCAACAAGATTCTCACCAAATTTAATTTTTTGAGTAGAATAATTATTTATATTGGCATACCAATTTAATATAGGATTTTCAAGTGCATCAAACGTAACAACAAGATGACCACCTAAATTCAATAACTTTTCTTGAAAAACAGTCCACGTTGTCAAATAATAAATTGAACTTCTTACTATTGTATTATTAGGATCTACAACTGTGCAATTACCTACAACTAACTGCTGATCAGAAGATACTTGACTATTATGCTGAGTCAAGACCATACTAAACAATTCTTCAGGAGAACCAGTAAAATCAAATGGCCTTATTACACTGTCTTTCAAGTAAGATATACATCCTTCACAATAAACAAATCTCTCACCACTTATTGAGTCTTTTTGCTCAACAGCTCTGCCCAACCATTTCAATTGACCATCTTTATAAATTTTTATTTTCGACTTTTTAGGCACAATATAATTATACAAAGGATGATCATTATAAAATGAAAAATAAAAACTGCCAAACTCATTATCTATTTGATGAAAGTCAGAAGATGCAAGTTCTCTGCCGTCAATAAATTCATTATATAAAATCTCATCATCACACTTTACAACGTATATCATAACGAGGCCTCCGGATATGTAAACGAAATATTTCCGCTTCCGGTTACAGCAACAACTGTATTACCTTCAAATAAAACCAAATCAGAAACTTTAACAGTTCCTTCATTCAAAGATATACTATACTCATTCCCTTTTATTGTAAATACTAACGTGGCAGAAGCATTGTCGCCAGAAACAATAACAGTAGGAATAATTGGCTTTCTACCATTTTGCAAAGTAATATTCTGAGACGTTGGGCTTAATACAGCATTCCTTACAATATTATTTATACCATACTTGTAAGGCTCAGATACAAACCTAAACTTTGCTATTAATAATCCATTATTCTTACAAGAAACGTCTATAACAAAAATTCTGCCAACCCACTTATAATTAGGATCATCATCAAATATAACATTACCTCTTCTTCCATGAAGATCATTCATAAGCGTTGTAGATAACGATTGAATATCATCAGCAGAAACATTTGCACCTGTTTTCTTAAAAGTTAATTCCCACTCTCTATCTTTATATCTAACAATGCCATCTGGCGCAGTCTTGTCTAATGATCCATCACGACCTAATATTTCGACAAAATTCGTCTGAACTTCTGGAGCAGGAATAGTATATTCAGGAAGGTATAAACCATAAACTGAATCCATTTGTTTGCCTATAAAATTAGCACTATACATATGACAAACCTCCGCTCTTCCTGCTCGCTTTAACGCCTAACTGCTTATCCATCTCATCAACAATACCACCAACTAACTTCTTGCCATCAAGAGAAATACCCATCTTTTTAATCTCTTGCACAGCTGCAAGAAGTTCTTGCATTGTCGAATTCATAGCATTTAATGCTTCATCATTTTGATATGTAACAACTTCAATTGACCCGCCTTTGTTATACTCCTCATTCTCTTCTTTAGTAAGAATTCTCTCACCTCTATGCACTGTAACTTCCATTGTTCGTGGAACATAATCGAGACCAGTAGCAAAACTACCGCCGCCGCCGCCTCCACTAAAACCACTACTTTTTCCTCCAATGCCAACAAGGCCAAGAATCTTCTTTGCAAAATTTATAACTGGAAGATTATTAAACCATGCAGTCAAAGATGCCCAACCGCTCTCTAATCCTCCTTTTAGACTGCCAATTAACGCTTCACCATCAGGACCAAGATCTTCTCCAAAAACAGATTTAATTATATCTATTATACCATTTATAATTTTCCCCATCGCAGAAAACGTTGTATCAACAATCGCCAATATATCACCAATAGATCTCATAAAAGGACTCTCTGACTGCTGAGCACTTTCTACAAATGAATCAAACATATCACTAATAACATCAACAATATTACTGCAAGTTTCATCATAAGATCCAAAAGCCCAATTTAAAACCTCATTAAACTTCTCCAATGCAGATTTCAAATGCGTTTCGGCGCCAGGATAGTCTTTATCAAAAAGAGCATTTATAGCACTAATAACGTCATTAACACCATCGAGCAACGTGCTGCACTTATCAATAACATCTTGAACACTAATGCTGGAGTCCTTGTCAAAAACATCAAACTTTTTAACCAATTTACCAAGAGCAGTCCATACATTACCAATCAAAGTTACAAGCCCTTCAAAGAACGTTTTTACTTCTTCACTTCCTGCAATTCTCTTTAATATATCTGCAAAATCATTTATAGCTGGCAATGCCTTTTCAGTTAGCCATAAAGTTACATCTTTAAATATATTTACAATAACTTTCAAAAATGGTTGAGCTGCTTCAGACAACGCTTCAAATGTTTCATATAACTTAGGTATTACAGTTGAAGATAAACCAGTAACAAAATCAGATAAATTTGATCCAATTTCTTTGACAGAATTTCTAAAATCTTCGCTTTTATTATACAGATCAACAAATGAAGTTACTAATACAGCCAAACCAGCCGCAACAAACAAAGCTCCTCCTGCTCCAACTCCACCAAGTAACGAAAACCCTTGAGACAATAGCCCTATCATACTTGTTAATCTGCCAACAATTAACAAAGCAGGGCCTATGGCAGCAACAATAGCAGCTATTCTCATTACAGTTGTTTTTTGTTTATCATCCAAATTTGATAACCAATCAGTTAATTTTTGAACCCAAGTAACAACTTTTTTAATAGCAGGAAGCATTAAATTCCCAAATCTTATAGCAAGCACTTGAACTGCAGACTTCAACTTAGTAATTTGACCATTCAAATTATCCAACTGAATATCTGCCATTTCCTGCGCTGCATCATCAGCGTTTAAAATTGATTCCCCAATCTCATCCCAATCTTCGCCAATAGCAGAAAGCAATGCTTCAATAGTCGCTGTATCTCTGACATTAAACAAATCACCAATTGCTTGCAACTTTTGCTTTTGAGTCAATTTACTCATTGATTTACTTAAATCACCGAATACATTATTCAATGATCTCATTTTACCAGAACTATCAAACACTTCAACGCCAAGATCCTTCAAACGCTTAGTACCATCTGAAGTTGGACTCGCTAATTTAAGAAGCACATTCCTCATATGAGTTCCTGCTTCTCCACCTTTAATACCAGCATTTGCCATTGCAGTCAAGGCAATCTCTAATTCTTGAACACCATCAACAGCAGATTCAGTACCATCAGAAAGCGTTACCATTCCTCCATTAAGATTTTTAGCAAGCCCTCCAACAGTCAAAAAAGCTTCACCCAACTGTTCGACACTTGTATTACCAGTTGAAGCAGCTTTCGCCATTTCATCTACCATTTGTGAAGTTCTTTCAAACGAAATACCAAAGGCCGTCTGAGTATCAGTAACCATATCTGATGCATGCGCTAAATCCATAGCACCTGCTGCCGCAAGATTTAACACATTAGGAAGCATCTGCATAGATTCTTGTGTATCATATCCAGCCAATGCCATATAATTTAATGCGGCAGCAGTTTCAGAAGCAGTGAACTTAGTTGTTGATGCCATTTCAAGTGCAAAATCTGTCAAATTGCCAGTAAACTGCCTCATATTTTCGCCAGCACCAATCGTAACAGTACCAATCTCATCATTAAACTCTTTGGTACTCTTCAGCATAGTTGCACGGACTTGAGACATAGCACTTTCAAAATTAGCAGATTCCGTTACAGCAGTTTTACCAAGATTTACAAGACCTTTAGTAACAGTTGCAGTCATAGTAGCACCAGCAGATGTCATTACACGTCCAACTGAAACCAAATTGCCTTGAGCACCTTGAAGAGAAGTATTAAAATTAGTGGCATCTAATAGCAAATATGCTACAGCAGAACCCATATCAACAGCCATAATGCCACCTCCAAGCAATAAAAGACATCAATCAAACTGTTTATAGAATTCTGAGAATGTTTTACACTTTTGTCTAAACACTGGCTTTTCATCCTTGCTTATTCTATACATTATTTCATCACAAGCCTCATCAAAACAATAAGAAGTATATTCATCTGGCAAGTGCATTATTTCTGATGGTAACTTATTATAAGCTTTAGCCATTTGTATTATTCTCAGTATCTCCTTGCTCTCCACGAAACGAATGAAGAGCATTCACTCCACTTTGCGTAAAATTAAACACAAACATATACTGATCATCTGAAAGTTCAATACCACAATCTTTCAACTGCTGATAAGTAGGTTCAACAAAAGCTGCCTCACAAAGAACATCAATTACCTCTAACGTATTTGAAAGAGCATTCGGATCACTCTTCCCTTTGCCATCATCACCAAAAAATAATTTGTTAGCAGAATTTAGCAAAGTATTTGGAATTTTTCCTGCCTTTGCCAAGGCGAGCATAGACGGCCTACGCAAACGAGCAATAAATGGCTTATCTGGACCAAAAGGAGGAAGCTCAACAACGCTCCCTTTCGCATACTCTGCCAGACTTTCAATAGGCGTTACAACCAATTCTTTATTCATTATTTAATAGTCCTTTCTATAAATTAGCTATTTGATTCAACAGGAAGCCTCGGTACATATTCAATAACATAAGGAGCTTCACCATTGTCAGGCATGGAGTTAATCGTATATTCAGGAGCACGGAACACATCATCCTCATTAGAAAACGCAACAGGAACTCCGCGACAATTAGGATACGAGATCTTTTCATAGCCCATCCGCAAACCAGCAGCATTATAAATTGCAGAATAGCAACTCAACGTAAACACTTCGCTCTGCACATCGTCCCCAATCACGGGAGGCGTATAACTCTTTACATGAGTTTCATCAGTAGCGGAAGTAACAGAAAGCGAGGTTGCAGGCGAAGCAGGAGCAGAAGTCGTAACGGTATAAGACTTCCTCGTGCGTGTACTACTAACAACAAGCTCAAGAACACCAGTGGCGTCATTATACTCAATAATACCAGTCACAGCAGAGGCAAACGTGAAGGAAAGATACTCAGTATCAGCTCCAGTGCCAACAGTAATATAGCGAGTAGAATCGGCTGCAAACTCAGTGGAAGCGCTGGAATACTTCTTAGAAAAAACAATAGTACCTCCCTGCAGAAGCTGAACGAGCTGAGCATTAAACACATTGTCAGTAAGAACAATGGTATTACCAGTAACGGTGACTTTCTGGCCCTTCTGAGAAATAAGCTTGCCTTTAACAATCAACTTCACAGCATCATTGGTTTCAGTCACAGCATTTACTTCAACCTTATTGGACGTGACAAGCCCATAGGTATGATTATCAGAATCAGTGACCGTAACCATTTCCACATCAATAGTAGCAACTTCATTGCCCTTTTTGAAAGTAGGATTAGACATAACTTTCTCCTTTCTAATATTCTATCTTTCGATAATACTTATATTGCATTGTCCTCATAACAGCTTTTATATCATCATCTATATAATCACCAATATCGTTATACATTGGTTTAATCATTGGTCTCATTCCAAGCATAATTTTTTTAACTTCATCACAATACTCATCAAGTTCAGAAGAAATCTTTGCCGGAACATAGCACATTATTTCAATTGTATTTGTAGTTGAACTAATTGATGGAAGTTTAGTTTCACCCATTGAAGCTATTACACAATATTTACTTGTACAAAAACCATTATGCTGACCTCTAAAATAAACTTCAATTCCTGCATCCTTCAAGAATTTATATACATCTTTGATTCTACTTGATTGCACTTCTTTATTTGATTCAAACATCAAACACCACCAACCTTATTTACTAAATTCTTAAATGCAGGTAATATTTCACCATATCCAACTTTTTCAACAGTTGGCATCAATATAGCATAACGTCTTTCATTTTTAAATTCAAGATATACACCATAATTAACACCATGAGCAATTTGGATCTTATATCTATTGCCTTCTTTGGACCAACTTCCTTTTAATCTTCCCCTCGCATTACCAGTTCTATCATGCCATTTTCTATTTTGTTTTGCATATCCTTCCATCTTTTGAGCACCATTATCACAAAGAACAGAAACAGCAGCATCAAACTTATTTTGAAATAGTTTCATATTTGTCAACACATTATCATACTCAAGCCTGAATGCCATTATCAATCAACTCCAGTGAAATATCATATGCAAAACCTGAATTATTTATATCTTTAATTCTGGTGACCTTCATATTTCTTCCATTTACATTTATCACATCATCAGACTTTATTTTATCAGATTCACTATTCTTTAAACAAAGAATCATTGACTCAACATTTCCAGCATGATCACCAGCATCAGAAATAGTTTCTTTAATATATTTATAGGTTGCTTCATGATATACACCTTTAATAGTACATAGATCACTAAATAGACCTGTTGGTTCACCAAATGTATTTAAATAAGGTGTTTTTACATCATAAGGTTTACCATACCTTTGAACAAAACGTTTAATCTTAGCAGCTTCAAAACGCTCATACAAGATCATTTTAGCACCCCACTATTATTTGGTCTATATCTTTGCGCAAGGCGACGGAAATAGGAGGAAGAATCTTCAGCAGACATACCAGAGATACTAACACCAGTATTCTCGGACTTTACAATCAGAAGCTCATACGCTGCACGATTATAGTTTCCGTTGAATTTATCAACATACCACTGAAGTTCTTCATTAGTAAACATTTGAACCTCTGATTCTCTGAGAACCATTTTCAAATCACTGATACTATTCAAGATAATCATCAATTCTTCCTCCTTTCTTATTTAACGAATAACATCTGCCAGCATCTTTCTGGCTTCACTCTTAGAAGCAGCACCACTAATATCAACTCCAAGCTCCTTGGCTTTTGCCTTTAGTTCTTTGGAACTCATTTCAGACAAAGGCTTTTCAATAACAGGAGGCAATTCGTCATTATCGGCAATTACCGTTTCTACAATCTCTTTAGCCGGAGCGTCCTCAACAATCTTCCAGCCAAATGGCTTGAACTGGGATTTATACGCCCCATTGCTAACCACAAGGACATCTTTCCCGTCTGTTATTTTAACCATTTAGATCAACTCCTTAGGCAGTAGTATCAACCAGGAAGATCTGATCGGCAGATTCGAGAGAGGGCAGACAAATCATGGACACCTTAGTTTCCACATTCACAGGATCCGCTTTCTTCATCGTAGTAACAGCAACACCCAAATCAGCAATGGAAACATTAGCAACAGAACTGGACAGCAGATCAGACTCTTCAGGAGTAGTACCGAACCAAGTGCTACCAAGCTGCCCTTCGGGGAACAGAGCAAACGTAGCATCAGCAACAAACTTGGTCTTGACACCAGCCTCATTCTTGTAGAACTTGTTATTGACGTAAACTTCAAGATCAAGCTGTTCCTTGAGGAAAGCACGAAGAGCAGCATCAGATACCTGGGAAACACCAGCAGAATACACGAAAATGGAATTCTTGATAGAGGCATCAGTCAGCAACTGGGTCCAAACAGTGCTGTTGCAAATAGCACGAGTAGGACGAACACCAGTATCACCCTCAATCGTATCCTGATAGCTACGAATGTCATCAATAGGAGTAGCACTGGCAGCACCCCAAGTATGACCGACAGTGGCCTTGTGACCAGCAGGAATACCATAATCATAAGTAACCTTCTGACCATTAGAAGCAAGGGTCAGGGCACCAGTGGTCAGAGCAGACATACGCATCCGCTCACGCTGAGCAGCGGCAGCTTCCAGAAGCTTAGTAGCATCGTTGAAGATCCGATTCATAACTACATCAATAAATGCAGCCTTGCCAGAATCAAGAACCATGTTCAGCTGCTGACGAAGCTCTTCATCAACATAATAGCTCTCTTTGAAGAACGGCATCTGAGCCTTGTTGACAGTGAAACCTTCCCGAGCACGGGGGATCACGTTTGCATCAAAAGCAGACAGATTCAGAACCACAGGGATCCCAGAATTGCCGTTGATCCACTCGAGATTCAGACCAAGCTGTTTCTGAGCGGGGAACAGCTGCTCACCAACATAAGGCGCACGCTGCTGGGCCATAGTTTCCCAATAAGCAGTGATGTCCGCAGCAGTAATAAGATCAAAAATAGATTTAGGCATATCTTTTTACCTCCACATTTTTAAGAAGCAGGCGTGGGATTGATAGCATCAATACCATGCGCAGCCAGGGCAGCAATAACAGCCTCAGTCCACAGTTCCTCAGTAGCAGCAGCCATGTGCTTGAGCTGTACAGTACCTTTGATAAGAATAGTCGCATTCGCATCATTACTACCGTCAAAGACAATATCATGAAGCAGAACACAGTTAGCATTAGAAACACCAGTCGTAGTAGTTTCTTTCACATATGCATTAGCACCACCATCTCGCTGAGTAAAGTCACCATAGAGCGGAGTACCAGCAAGACACATACCAGAAGCATTCTTAGCCGTATTATCAACGATTGCAGAAATAGCAACGTAGTTAGTATTGGCAAGAATCTGGTCAACATTCACAATGGATTCTTTCGAAATTCCACCAACATTAAACATAAATCTTTCCTCCTCTTAGTTCTTAAAGAAATTCACCTTATTAGCTTTTTGGAATTCAGCAACCTTGTTTTCTGCAAGACGCTGACCATACGATTTTTCAGTACTATTTTTCTCAGTCTTTTTAAACCCGGCAACAGGAGTACCAGTGCCAGGATCTTCTTTCTTCTGCTCCACAAGATAAAACTGATGCGTCTTTTTCATGTCCTCAATAACTGCATCAAAGTCCTTATCTTCAGTAACCTTGCCAGAAGCAATAGCAACCACATCATCGACATACTCAGGCTTGAAACCAGCTTTCATTACAGCAATAGTTCTCTGAGCAACAGTAAGATCAGATTCAGCTTTTGACCTCGCTGTCTTTTCTGCATTCAAAGCTTCTGCTGCAACTTCCTCTGCTGTTTTGTTTGCATTAGCTGCTTTCTGAGCTGCCTCAATAGTTGCCTTGCCCTGATCAACGCTCTGAAGACCAAGAGCTTTTAGGACTGAATTCTTGCCTTGACGCTTTTCCTTAGCACACAAAGCATCAACTTCCTCCTGCGTGTACGTCTTAGAAGCTTTTGTAACGCTTTCAGAAGCCTCTTTGCCTTCGCTTTGGGGGTTTGCCTTTTGCTGGCTCGAAGAGGGGTTCTGAGGGCTTGCAGCGCCTTCAGCGCTACCTTCGGGACTCAACATCATACTACGCATCATTTTATACATTGTTTCGCTTACGCTCCTTTCCGTTATAATCACGGTGATATTTATATCCAGGATTACTTGCCTGGTCAAGTGCTTTATCGTTCAAATACTGTATCTTACGTTTGGCCTTTTCAAGCGTTTCGTGACTTGAACACATCTTGCCATTTACGTATACAGTATAAAAACCAAATTCCTCAAATACATCACACTTTGCATTGTTTGCCAATTCATAACTGAAAACAGGCATCTGCTTTTGAATCTTTTCTTTCATACTCTCCTCCAAAAAGAAAAGCACCCCTTTCGGGATGCTCATTGAGCTTTTGTTTTGTTAATTATTTATTCGGATATTACTGGTTCATGATCAAATGCATTAGCGATAATTTTATCAACCTTTGCGATCATTGCATATGTATCAACCATTCCACCATTTTCTTTTGCACTAACAACTTTTTCAATCCAAGCATTAAGCTCTTCTTTTAACATAAGCTTATCTCTTAACCTTGTAAGCTTCTTATTTATTTCACCTTCATCACAAGTTTGAACCAACTGACCATCAACATAAATTTCATAATGACCTTCTCTACCGCCAACCCATTTCCAAGTGATTTGTTTCATTTTCTTTCTCCTCCAAGAAATATTTATTTGCTGGTCTTACCACCTACCAGCAGGGATTAAACAATTTAGCAATATAACTCGTTGAGCTTCATTGTGGCCTCCTCAGTTTATTGCTTGCTCTGCAAGAGCATAGGCTTTTTGAAAATCCGCTCTGTTTGCCAATTTTTTGTATTGACCATTTACAACAACCGAAACGCTCCATTTGTCGGTTTTGTCAAGGTTTCCAAAGTTCCTGGTTAATACGGCCTGCCCATTCTCTCCATCATACTTTTTAACTTTTCCAAGGTCTTCCACAATCTTCATTTTCATTTCCTCCTCTGAGTGATTGAAGGTTTTTCAACCTTTCTAAGTATATTATACTCTCTTTATTTGAAAAAGTAAAGCATTTTTTGAAAAATATTTTGAATTATTTTTAAATAACTTCATCATCTGCGACTGTTCCGAAAGCTTCTTCTGCAGAAATACCATAAGTCACGCAATACTGAGCCCTCTTTGATATCTCCTCATTACTTTCTCCTCGGAAATTAAATGTTGGAAATACACTTCCAAACATTTCCTGATACATAGCAAAATAATTAAGCATCCCAACCTACCTCTTTCTTAAAGTACGCATAAGCTTCAGGGAAATACTCTTTGAACGCTCCGTCTTCGCCAGTCGCAGCAGCAGCACACATATTAGCAAATGTTTCCGATGTAACCTCTTTCCACCTATCGCTTTCCTGTTTTCTATTCCAATAATCTTTCGAATGGCTCCACATTGCAGCAATATCTATATCTATATTGCGTGTATCCAACTTACCATAATCTACTTTGGACGCAAACGCACTCAATGCATCCGTAACTCCCTGATATCCTTCAAATCTTGAAATACTCTTTAAAGTACCATATGAAAGCACATCTCCACTTTTAAGCAACGCTTTACCTTCTTTTTGAATCAACGAATAAAAATTCCTACCAAAAGTATCATTCGATGATATTCTTCCGTATTTATAATCAACTGCGTGGCCAAATTCATGAGCGAAAGTTTGATGATTTCTCCAAGCTTTTGCAGTCATAAACAACCCACTTTCACCAGGCTTAAAAAACGATACATTCCTTGCTGAAACGCCGAAGCTCTTAACAGCATCAAGATTACTAAGAATAAACTCTTTGCCTCTTTCCGTATAAGAAGAAAACCTATATTCAAAAAATCTATCAGCAACATCTGATCCGAAGCTTGCCCTTAATTTCTTCGCTAAATCATCTTTACGCCACTTTGACGATCCAAAAATATTGCTCAGAAATCCATTAGACTTTTCACCGCTTGGAGCAACAATATCATTACCTTTTGCCCCAATACCAAGAACATACTTATTATAGTAAGCAAGAACAGAGTCAATTTGCGTACTCCCAAACTCTGACTGAATCTTTTGCATTAATCCCTTAAAATCACTTTGGCTATTATACCATTTATTGACATCCTTATCAAATTTAGTTTTAGGCTTAACCTCGCCAGCTGCTTTTGCAGTTTCAGGCTTAGCTTTTGTCTTGCGTTCTTTCTTTTCTTCTTTCTTAACAGGCTTCTGCTCAGGCTTCGCGGCTCTGTCATTATACCAAGCATATAACTTATCGTCATATTCTGTTGGTTCACCATTAACAAAGTCTGCAAGAACATTTGACATTTCCATCATATTTAAATCAGTTACGACTTCAAATGTACACATTCCGTTTGGATGATCAAGGGGAACATCATCTGCAGGAAATATCTTGCCGTCACGCTCCTCACAAATCTCACACATTCGCTCACCACCTGAGGCATCCCACCTCACTCCAGTTGCAAACGGATTTGCTTGAGCCTGATGAACTACATTTTGCTGATACGCATGATTGATAAGCGTTCGTGCCAATCGCTGTGCATTATAGTCTACTTTACCATACCTGAAACGACTGTCTTTTTCTTTGAACCCTGACCAGTCTTTTTCAGGGTGCCGCTTGACATAGTCCATTGAATACAACTTGCCAGTAACAGGATCTTGTAAGCACTTCGTAACAATTGTTTTGCTTGGCGTCATTGCTGAAGGGTCAACATACTGCTCAAGCTGCTTTGCAATTTCAAACGAAGGAAGATTCAAACCAATGCCATTTGATATCACCTCGTTTATTTGGTCAAGCTTCTCAGTGTAATCGCCCCATAACGCTTTTGACAAATACCACTTTTCCTGATAAACAGAACCATTGACTACATTGTTCATTATCTCAACAGGGAAAGAAGTAATGCTCATACCAATCGGCATTTGTAAGCCCGTATAGAAGCTCTCAGACTCCTTTAATACGGCACCGCCCACTTCCACCATGTCGTCCTTCAACCCAGCTTCTAAGGCGTTATAGTGTCCCTGGAGCTGCTTCTGAAGCTCGTGGCGTATCTCCTCAAGCTGCTGACGTTTTACTTTTTCCGAAACAGTTGAAAAGTTCATCGTTTGAATTTGATCATCAATTTGCTTTCGCATATTTTCAAACGATTGATAGAGCTTCTTTTCTCTTTCAGCCGTTATCCTATCACGCTCTTCCTTTGAAGCGTTATACGGTATAATCATTCGTGAACAACTCCTTCAAATGCTGCATTCTTGCTTTTGCCTTTTCTGTCTCGCCTTTTCTGAACAGAGCATTTACCTGCGAATCTTTAAAATAGCAAATATATTCTTGGCCACATTCAGGACATTTAAAACAATAAGCAACTGCAACCATATTTCCTTTTCTGACAATACGAGGATATAACTCAATTGCACCGATAGGAAAACTTTTCTTACAACTATTGCATTCAATTAACTGCTGCTTCTTTTCCATTCTCATGCTCCACAGAATTAAATGCATCAAAACGAGTTCTATTTATTTCACCAAAACTAATCTTTGCTTTTCTGCAAGAATGTTCAGCTTCAACAACTGCTCTATACGTTGCATCATTTACTTTTTTAAAATAATCAACACAAGCATTATAATACTTAGCAAGCAAAGATTTGTTTTCATAAACAGAAACAGATTTCATCTTTTTTATTCTCCTTTAGCAAAGTTCTAATTATATTATAGCGTATAAACAGAAAAATGTAAAGCCCTTTATATATTATTTATTATTTATATATTATTATAATATTATTATATATATTATATATTAAGCGTTGCCATTCAAAAAGTCTTCAAATGTGGGTGTTTGTTGCTCATTTTGCTGATTGTTTTGTGTTCCTCTCGTCTGTGGCGTAGGAGGCATAAATCTATAAGATCCTTCCTCAATTTGACGTTCCAAGGCAATCTGCTGCAATTCCTCTTCAACTTGCTGATCAGACAAACCACGATATTTCTTCATGTATGCCTTTTTAGACATCACCTTATTGTGTACTTCCTGCAGGTCCATTTCTTTTTCTTCATTTATGTCATCCTGAATCGGATAGTTGTTCTGCACAACAATATCACTTTCAAGCTGTTTAATTGTTTCATCAACATACTTCTTTGCACAAACAGGATAGAAAATACATCCATCAATAATGGTTTTTGCAATATTACGAATAGCAGCTTTCCATGCAATAAACTTTTCGTCACAGCGAACCATCAAACCCCAATAGATAGCTTTTAATGTCTTACCAGAAGAAACAATACCTTTCAATGCATCAGAAGACGTTTCTGGCACTTCGAGAGCTTCATAAGCAGATGTTTTCATTCTTGCTAAAGTAGAAGAAAGAGCATCACTATAGCCCATTTTAGGTTCAATAGTACCAACCTGGGCTTGCTTACCTTCGTGGTTCATATCAGAAGCCAAATCCCAATATGCACCAGAAGCCCTTGAAAGGTTTTTAGTTGCATTAGGGTCTGCATCAATTGTATAAGTGATGGGATTCATATTCTTGTTCTCTGCATCAATATCAGAAGCGTTTAATTTGTTATAGTAGCTTTCTAATTCAGCAATCTTAGCAATATCAGATTCACCAAACATATCACCAGTAAGACCGCCATTTATAATTACACCACCAGGAATGTAATCAAAGTTTGTTTTGATCTCTTCGGATTCTTCTACCACTTCACCAAGACCATTATAAATTCCCTGAGTGATGACACACTTCTTATTGATCATTTCATATTTCTTCTTATATACACGCTGGTCTTCTTTACGCTCCAAATCATTCAAAGCGTAAAAAATAATCAACTTGGTAATAATATCAGCATTACTATCATCAGTGCTGTAAACAAAACCATAAGAAGGAATAAACGAAACAATTACATCACCATTAACCGCATCAAAATCAATTACATAAGCAACACGCTTACCAATAAAGCAATCTTTTGCTGCTTTCAACACTTTGTCATCAAACTTGGTTGCTTCTCTTACTCTATCAATAAGCTGCTGATGTTTGTCCTGTTCATCCTTAACTGACTCATTATCATTATCTACATCAGTTTCAATAGTTATATCAACAGGAGCGGCAAACATAAATCTTGCTTCTTTATCAATTAGAATAGAGCTCTGCTTTAACCTTAAAGAAGCTCCTTCAAAACCATCAAGAGTAGTGACCTGAAATTCTGCACCCTTCTCATAAATGTCATAATACTTAAATATTTCTTTAAGTTCAGCCAATACCTGACTACCATAAAGACCTTCAAGCTCTACATTTATGATATTCATAGGAATCTTAGTTTTCTCAATATAGCTTACTTCTACAGCAGAAGACATTGTATTTATCCTCTAATTTTATTATAACGCATCTTGCAGTATTATTTAATTAAGTACTGTTTATAGGACTGTTTGTTTTCTTCTTTCAGCATCTCCATCCACACTACTACGCTCATTCCTGCACCTCCAACTTGTCTTCCCACTTTATAATCCGTTCGTGGGCAACCTTGACAGACCCAGTTGTTTGCTGTTCCTGTACAATCAACCCTTCGCCACGCCACACATCAGCTATCTTCTTTGCGTACTCTCTGCCAAGCTGATTTTGCGAGAAGGTGTACTCCTCTCTGTGTACCATCCAAAGGTCAGGCATCCTGCACCTCCACATATTTTCGTATTTCGTCAAGCATCTCGTGGTAACACGCTTTGCAAAGCAAAACGGCATGGAAATAGTCTCCACTGCCTACTGACTCAACAGACACTTCAACCTCGGAATATCCGTATTCTCTCAGCTCAAGTTGTCTGCCACAATGCGAACAATTATTTGGTATCAGCATCCTACACCTCATAAACCCCATGTTTTTCTAATTACGAAATTCAACATTGCATATATTGCTCTAAACCCAATAATAAATAATATTCTTACATTTATTTCTTTCTCAAACTCAAGCCCTGTTAGTACTTGATCAATTTCTCCTCTAATCTTAATTAGATCGTCTCTTGTCGTTTCTGTTTTCATTTTAACACCTATTCCTCACCTTTGGAATTATTTTATAAACTGGAGCACTATGTGTTGGCTTTATTGATTTTATTGGTCTTAGTTGCTTCTGCTTCAATTCCAACTCAAATTGCTCTTCGGAAGATTCAAAGAAATTCCATAAAGATTTAAGCACATCTTCCAGCGACATAGTTAACATTTCAGCAATTTGTTTTCCAAGAGTTTCAAATGCTTCAGAAATCTTTTCAGCACTATCATTAAAGAAACCAAAATATAATTTTGATACTTGCTCTCCACAAACTTCTTCGATTTTATATGTTAAGTGATCATCCATTTATACACCTCTAAAATGCTCAGAATCTTCTCCATACAAAGGTTCAAAACCATTATTAGCAACTTTGAAAGGTGAAATATAGCATCTAATTATCACCTTAAAAGTGCCGTTAAAAAGATCTTCTTTTTCCATAACAAGCAGATTATCAACACTATGCAAAAATTGCTCAAACAAATCTCTTTTAACAAGTCGTTCATATTGCTGCAACTCACCACTATCAACTATTCTTTCAACATGAACAAGAGTAGGCTTGATATTATTAACAGTAATCAATGCATCAACAGTATTATTAAATGCTTTTCTATTAGCATACGCCCACTTTATGAAATCAATCTTTTCTTTTAGCTTTTTAAACATTATCTTTATCCTTTCTTTAGCTCAGTTGTAATTTTATAACCTGCTATACCAGCTTTAGCTGCAATGAAACAAATACAACTTCTTGCGCCATATCTATAGTCATCCCATTGTTCTTGCGTTGCACTCAAAGGTTTACAATGCACACTATATTCAAACTCTGAATCTTTTAGAATCTTTTTTAACTTCTTTTTACTGATTAGGCCAAGCATTATTTATACCTCTTTTGATAAATTTAGAACCACACCACGGACAATACTCTGCTTCTTTAAAACACACTATATCAACACTTGTTGGCGTCATTCTCATTACAGAAACTGCATTATGACATTTTGAACAAGCCGGATACTTACTGCCGGTCAAGTCACTTTTCTTGTAAATCACAATTGCTTTTGATTGCTTGCTCATTTTCAACTTCCTCAACAAGCTTAAAATTCATTCGTGGAAACTGCTCTGAAACAAATTCAGCTTTACCACACTTTGGACAAATGATCTCATACTGAGGTGGCAAACTTGCCAAATAGTTACCAGTACTTACCATTTCAACATCACATTGATCACAAACTGTTGTTTCCCAAAATAGCTTTTTAATTTCTGTTCTTTTGATCTTCATGCTGTTTTAGCTCCTCCATAAGGTTTTGCACTATTTCTGTTCCATCTTTCAAATACATTGCTCTTCTTTGTGGCATTCCCTTTGCAGCTGTTGATCCTCCTATCAAAAAGTCTATATGCTCAACAAGATTAGGTATTAAATTAAGCACTTTTAAACCACTGCATACTTCAGTGCAATAATATTTGAATACCTCATCATCGCCAAGACCTTTTTCAAAAAATGCCAAAATATCGTTTGATTCAAATCCATTAGTATAAAACCAATAAGCACATCCAGCAGCAATATAATTTCTAATACCAATGCACTGAAATGAATACCACATATCAACTGGATCAACTTGACCAATAGGTCTTGCAATTTGCTCTCTTGTACAAAAAGCACAAATAATATCCGACTCATATTTTACTTCAGTGTACTGCTTAAACTCTTTTGAAATAACTACATCATCTTGCAAATGCCATGTAATTTCTTCAAAATCACCAAATACACTTACCATTTCAAATGCATTCATGCAAGCAAGCAAATTGCCTTCTTTATTATTATCTATATATTTATATATATTATTATATTCTATTCCTTGTTTAACCATTGAAGGAATAAGAAATTTATCAACATACCATTCTCTTTCTTTGCAGGTATGAATCAAATACTTAGCCATTCTGCTTCTCCAATTCTATCAAAAACGCTATATTGCAGGCTAAATGCCACAAATGAGGCAATCCGCTTTCTTCATCAAGACTTTCTGGATCATCAAGATACGCAAGAAAATGTCTATATGCAGCATCTCTATAACGCTGAATTTCTACTCGTTTCCAGCTTTCTGATTCACCATACTTGTTTACGCCATATTCTCTAATTACAGCAACTGCTCTTACCAATTCTGTAGGAACAAGAGTCAATCTTAACTTGTCAGCATCTGCTTTAATACTCTGATCATTCTGCATTTGGATTATACCATCCTATAATTTGATCTAAAACAAAATCATAAACGATACGAATATTATCTACATCAAGAAACGCTTGATCATGCTCGCTACACACAAAGGTGCTTTCAAGATAGATGTAGCATTCACTTTTGCGGCTTCCACCTGTAATCATAACCTTCACCCTTTCTAAAACATACCTGTAAGGCTTTAATAAACGCTTAAACGCTTTTTAGACGACGGCGTGGGGCGTTGCCCCTTTGAAGCAAACCAAGGCTTAAAACGCCTTATAAACGGTTTAGCACATAGGGCGAATCAGCCCCCACTCTGCAAAACTTTCAAAGCCTCCAATGCTTTTAATATATTCTCTTGCAATATCAACTATTTCGGAATATGACTTGCCATCAACCTCAGTATCACCAATAGCGCAATGCAGCTCGACAGGTTCGCCAGTCGCCTGAGCTTTAAGAAAAGCATAAATGTTTACAGAAACATCAGCTTTCGAAAGGTCTTTACCGTGCAAGCCGCCACCAGTAATACTATCGCCCATGTCAGAACCGAGCTTTCTATTTGTTGCACCAGAATCAACATTAATCCCACCAGTCCATGGACCAAGAGGATTGACTATTGCGTACGAATACTCAGAAAGTAGTTCCTTCATAGTGGCATTGCTTTGACAAATAACGAGCTGGCCTGCATACATATCAATAATATATTTGCCGTCAGACTTATACTTTTCATACAAATGAGAAGCAATGCGAGTCAATGTACGCTGTTCAGTTGTTTCGGGCATGCCTCTGAATATCCCATTATCGCCACATCGAATAGCATCTTTTTGATTTTCAGCTAAATGTTCATCTTGAGCCTTTTCCATATAGCTAACTGCTACATTGCCAGCTATTCTACGAACAATATCATAAACTTCATCACTTCTAAAATGAACAGAAGTTTCAGCAATAATATAACAAACGCCGTGGCCAATCAAAACTTCAATAGCTACTTTTGGGCTTGCATATTTCCTATAAGCAAGATCAACAATAGCGCCAGCAATACGGTCAGCAACCTTATCAGGATGAGCCGGATTTACTTTTTCAAACATTTTAGACATTCCTTCCTTGAGCTTTGTTTCTATATATATTTTTCATAGGTTTTTTCAATACTCTTGCTTTATAGTCATAATAGTCAAGATTTTCTTTTCTTTTACTTTCCATTTCTAATCTATATTGCAAATACTTTTCATGATACTCTTTATATTTTTCACAATCATTCCTACAATATATTGATCTATCAGGACAATCTTGAACACATGGACATTTTGGCTTAAACATAAATCATCCTCGTAATTAAAGCTCATCTATAAAATCATCTGCAAATTCTTTATTCGTTATTTGCTCTACACTCAAAAGTTTAACTCTACCAGGATCATTTGAATTCCACTCTTTTACAATTCTTTTTGCATAAGCTTTACTTTCTGCAAAACAACTATTTACATACCCACCATCTTTCCATCCTTCACAATTAACAAAGAATTTAAATCGTACCATAGCATCGTTCCTCCTCTAAGGTTTATTTTACTTCGAACGTCTTCTTAAAAGACCTCATCCAATAAATTGTTTGCTTCTTTGTTTCAATATTTTCTACAACAACGCTATCAACACCGATGAACAGGACCTTATACTCTCTTTCGTCGATGCACCTTTTTACAAGATCTCCAACTTTCATTTTGCTCCTCCGAACTAATTATTGAGGCTTTACCTCTTTCTAAGTATAGTATACCCCCATTTAGCATAAAAGTAAAGCACTTTTTTCAATATTTTTCATTTTTTTATGCTGCGCCACTCTTGCTATTCCTTGCTTTCAGATCTGGAACAATATAAGTATCAAGTGCATACCAAATTGCTGAAAACGTATGTGGATCAATATTGAACTGATCCCAAATCATTTCACCTTTATTATCTTTCAAATAAACGAGGTCCTTTAGCTCACGAATAGTATTAATACATTTGTCTGAACAAATTATCTTCTTAAATCGTTTCACCTTTCTTGTATTTGACAAACGGGATCCAGGGAACTTCTTACATCCACGAATGCGGAATCCTTTATTTCTGTAATACTGAATTGCCTTCGGATCCTCACTATCCGCAACAATATACTCATAAATCTTGTCAAAACCAATCGAAAGCAATTCGTCAGCCGTTTGATCATCAGTCATATGATTTTTATAATATTCGTAATAAATATACAGATAATTGTTTTCCTTATCAACTGCACAACGAATAATAGCATTGTACGATGTTTCAAAGCCGAAGTCGAATCCAGTGAACCGCAAATTACGGTCAATCTTCTTAACAGCGCTAACAACATCTGCATGAGGAGCTACAGTAAACTGCGGTAGCACCCTGCTTCCATTCGGGCCAAATTCTCCAAGCCTTGCAATTCTGTATAGATCTGGATCAAACGCAGCAAGTTCGTCAAGCTGGTCGATATACCCTTTTCCTAAAAAATAATTATCTTCAGGAACACTATGATGATAATATGCATTACCAACAACCAATGTTTTGTTTTGATACAGCAAAGATGGATCAAGAATTACGGTCTGCTTTCCTTCACTATCCTCATTTATAAAGAATCTTTTGTAGCACCAGCAGCTCGTATCAACTGCATTGAAGGTAAGCAAAAAGTGAATGCTGTCATGAGGATGCCTTATACGGCCTATCAATTCTTTGAAGCCGGCATATTTAATCTCAGGAGCTTCTTCAAGCCAAACTATCGAGACGCCATTCAAAGACTTTAACTTGACTGGCTTATCCATTCCTTTAAAAATAATTCTACTCCCGTTAGGAAACTGCAGTTCCATAGGGCTTTTTCTTGCAATCACCTTATTCTTATTTTGCTTTGATCTCCTCGGATCATATGAAATCAAATCCCAATTTGTAAGTATTTCACAAAGCACGTCCCAACAGGATTCCCTTATAGTTTCAGCAACTTCACGAACAACCATTGCTTTGCGCTTTTCTGCAAGAAGCTTTAATAGCAACTTTTCTGCAGTTGCATAACTTTTACCCGAACCATACCCTCCAAGAAGAACATAATATTTATAATCCCAATCGAATATATAATTTTCAAACCGTGGGCAGACTTCAAGATCTATTTTCATATATACCTCACACGCTAAAAGGCGCTTAGACCGCCTATTTAAGCTTGAAAAGGCAAAACCCCAAGCGCAGTTTATAAACGGTTCTAAGCGCCTTTTAGCACTTTATTCTAAACGCTCTTTTCGAACGACATTGATTGTGATGTTCTGATCACCATTATCGTCAAGCCCATAACTCAAACGAGCTTTATCAAGTAGCAAGAATTTATCCAAATTGATAGCAAACATTCTTGTTACTTTTTCGGGGTCCTTTTTCCATAATTCCCTAATAGTCTGTTCATCAGAAAGACAATCAAAATATATATCACAGAACTTCACAAACTTTTTGCCATGAACCGATAAACGACCAAACAATTCCTTGGCTTCTTTTTCTCGCTGCTTCTGATACATTTCAGCAAACTTCGGTTCATTTTTAACAATGTGCTTAACACCCATAACCGTAAGGCCGAATACTTCTGCTGTTGCCTTATAAGACATACAAGTTACATATTTTGCAACCACTTTCAATCTTTCCTTAGGTGTAAGCCGTTTTTGTCTATCATCTTTTTCACATTCTATATGCTCTTTTTGTTTCAAAATATCTTTGGCTTTAGCCATTCTTTTCACATCCCTTTATTTATGGAACCACCCCCAATCTATTTGTAAACTATTTGTCAACTGTTTCCGGATAACGCAAATTTGCCACCACTCTTCATAGCTTTTTGCCTGTCTTCCATTCTAACTTTAAAAGCAGCAAATTCGCATTGATTACAATTATATTGCCTATTACAATAAAACAAATCATGAGTCTCACGACAAATATCACAGTGCCTCGTTTCGATATCTGAAATATCATAATTATAGTGAACAGTAATAATCGCTTCAAAATTCATCGATTCTGGATTATCTACCCAATTCACACTACAAGAAAAGAACACTCCAGATGACAATATTTTTTTATTGCATATCTGTAAAATCCTTTTGCCAACCTTTTGCTCAACTTCGGATCTGCGCTCTCCTACAACCCGAATTGTTGCTATCTTAACTGACTGTAACACGCTTAGTCCTCCAACTGCTTATCTTTTAATATTTGTGTTTCCCTAACAGCAAGCCTATCAACATAATTGTTCAACTTGCAATCGCTATGACCCTTTACTTTGACAAAAGCATATTTTACTCCACACCTCACAAATTCAGCAATATAACTTTGCAACGTAAGCCATAAAGTAGAATTCTTTACAGGTTTATTATCTGATGTCCTCCACGAATTTCTGATCCATCTACCAAGCCATTTTTCATTAACAGCATTGACAACATACGCACTATCCGAGTAAATAATAACCTCATCTTTTTTCTTCAAATGTTGTTCCTGTAAAACGTGCAAGATGCTTATAACTGCGAGTAATTCCATTTCGTTGTTAGTTGCATTTTTCTTATTACCATGCACTACAACTTGCTGACCATCAAACTGAGCAATCGCAGCATATCCGCCAATTCTTTTATTTACCGAACAAGCACCATCAGTGTATATTTCATAAGTCATATAACACCTCAGGGGAGCATATTTCAGCTCCCCTTTTACTCATCTTATTTACTCGTCGTCATCATCAAAATCGAAGTCGAGATCATCGTCGTCATCGTCATCTTCGACAACCTTCTTCTTTGCCTTCTTTGCGGGCTTCTCTTCCTTCTTCTGCTTCTTCGCAGCCTTCTTCGGAGCAGGAATCTCTTCCTCTTCGTCATCATCGTCGTCATCGTCATCTTCCTCGACAACAGGCTTGCGACCACGCTTCTTCTCTTCCTTTACAGGAGCGGGCTTTTCCTTCTTCTTAGGGGCAACTTCCTCTTCAACAACTTCATCTTCAGCATCGTTAGCATCAGAATCGTCATAAGATTCAACGCCATCCTTCAGAGCAGATTCAAGCTTCCTTACAGTAATATACTGAGGAATCGCATCGGCGAACTCAATACCAGCATCATTCAACCTACAGAACAGAGCAAGCGAAAGAGGGAACCTCGCACCAATGTTACGGATCGCAGACTTGTCACCATCATGCACAGCATGCGCAGCTTCACTAACCAACCAATTCTTTGCCATTTGTTTTTCTCCTTTATTGTTTATTTGTTTTTTATTCAATCAGCATTTTCACGCTGATAAAATACGAAAGTTACAAGCTCTGACATCTTATAAACATTTTCAATCGAGCTCAGCGAAACCGAATCCTTATCAGATTCAAGAGCAATCTTTGTTTCTCCATCACGGTCAATCCCAAGACTCTTAAAGCTAAACTCTTTACCAAGAACAACATTTCCGTCCGGAGTCTTTGCACAAACTGCAAATACATCATTCGCATACTGTAGCAACATCAATACCCTTGCAAGCTGACTACCATCACACTCAATCTTAAGATCAACCAAACCATTTTTTCTAATCGTAAACCCATTATTACTTCCAACAAATTTTACTTTATTTACTTTCGACTTTTCTTCATCCATTGTTTATCCCTTTCTTTATAAAATTTTTCTCGAGATACTTTTGAGCTTTCTACTTTTTCCCTAATCACAGAACCTTCTTCATGCTCAATTACCTCCTCTTTTAAATCTAATTTTCCATCTATTAAAAACTGATGCAAATCACCAAGATCATTCACATTAAACAATAAATAAGTTCCTCTATGTAAAAATTCAATAATGAAAACTGGCAACTTATGAGAAACAGAAGCATGATACTCAAGCTTTTCAATATCAAGATAATTCAATCTATAACTTTCAGCTTCAGTGCTTTTTAACTGTGCCAAAGCAACTTCTGATTCACCATCCTCCTTTTCGATCCAACCACTACCAGAACCTTTCACTGGCCTGAAGCCAAGCTGCTTCATAACCTCTTTTTCATTCTTAAACCAAAACTTTACTTTTTTCATTTGCCTCTTTAAAAACTACACCACAAACGAACTCAACTTCGTTTCCATATTTCTTATAAACATTACTAACGGCAGCATCTCTGCTCCTTGCGTATACATCAATTCGCTTCCAACTGCCGTCCCTAAGCCCAACGATCACACCAAACTTTTTCATACCCATTCCTCCGAATTTATTTAATGGCAATGAAGAATTTAACTGTGGTTCGAATGATACCACCAAAGTAACCTGCAATTTCAAATTTCTTCTCTTTGTGAAATTCATATTCATTACACTTTAGAACAGAATCTGCAATCTCATCAATTAATTCATGACGAACATATTTTACAAAGCTCTTATAATCTTCGACCTTTTCAGAAAGCATCCACCCATCAATCACGAACCGCAGCTCGGCTCTTTCCGTATCAAGCATCTCAGCAACTTCATTGTAAGCTTCAACCTTCTTTAGCATTTCCTTGATCGTCATCTTCATGTTCCTCCGAACGTTTTATTTGAGGTTTCCCTCACCTTCTGACTTAAGTATACTCCTCATTATTCAAAAAGTAAAGCATTTTTTTTCAAAAATTATCAACTTTTTTTGAAATATTTTTATTAAAGCCTGCAATGGCTATACAAATCGCATCTGCCATATTGTCGTTGTACCTTATTTTGCCTTTATTTTTCCCACTCTTTACGAAATAAGATATCCTCTTACCAAACCCAATTGAAATTGCATACAAAACAGAATCAACCTTATTTTTATCTTTCACACCATTCAATTTCTTACCTGATGGCTTTGACGAACCCAATACAAACTTCTTCCACGATCTCGTGTCAACCCAATAAACATCGATTCCATTCTCACTTGCAAAATCAACTATTGCACCAATCAAAGCACATGTTGAATATATATACGCAGTTGAAATATGTGGCTGTGAGCCGCTGAAAAGCCGTATAGCCTCAATTACAATCTCTATAAAGTATTTGCCTTTATACCGTTCAAACACCGCTTCTAAACGGCTTACAACGGCTCTACGCTTATCTGATTTTCGCTTCAACCCTAAAAAGTTAACACTTTCAACATATTTCGGAACACCATCAACAGCTATGCAAAGACCAGTATCAGTATAAGATTGGTCAAGCCCTATTACAAGCTTCTTCATTTCTAAGCAACTCCTCCAAATAATGCTGACCTATTGGAGTAATCAAGACTTTCAAATAAACATGTTTTACTTGACCTCTTGTATATGGCTGGCGAATTATCTTAAAATACCCTCTTTCCATATATTTTTGAAAAGGAACATTATTATTATCAAGCATCTTTAAAGAACGAAGCCTATCAAACAATCTTTTTTCGCCAATAGCAAATCCTCTGCTATTCAGCACCTTTGCAAACTTACCAACAGACAAACAAGCAGTCGGCTCTACCGTTGCTGGCGGCAATTCAAATAATGATAACTGTTCAACTCTCATATCTTTACCCTTCCAATACCAACATTCCAACAGGCATCACGCATATTACACTTTTCTGCCATCTTACAATCACACGAACTGCAAATACGCTTTGGCATCTTACCGGATTCAATAAAGTATTGTTTTGCTTCTTTAATATCAACAAGCCTATCTAAATACATCCTTGCTGCTTCAACATCCCTCTTTACAACAAACACCTTAAATTCTTGATCATTTTTATCTTCGGCTAACACAAAGCCCCATTTTAACTTTTCGCAACAAAGGTAAAAATTAAGCTGCTTTTCACCAGATGGATGCCCAGTTGCCTTCTTAAACGCATATGTGTTCATGCTCTTTATTTCAACAAGAACATCTTCACCAAATATGTGAATCCTCGCATCCGGCGTATAACTTAATTCATACTTCTTTATAAACCTATGACGATCCATATCCTCCGGTTCACCAAGCCCTCCGGCAATAAACAATCTTTGCCATTTCTGGTGAACCGAATTACCTTCTTCAAAAACACGTTTCAGCTTTACGGGAATATTGTCACCTTGAATTTGTTTAAACACAAGACTTAGTACCTGCTGCCTCAAGCAGAAATCTTTATCACCAGCGAGCATTGCGGATGCATGAAGACCAACTCTTTCTTGCGATTCTCCTTCACGTTCCAAAAGAATCTTAATAAACTTTGCCTCTTTTTCAGGATTCCTCTTTATCGAAAACAATGAGTTAAGCTTCTGCTCAATCATCATTGCTTTCAAATTTCCACTACTCGCACTCTTAAGTCCATCTTTCAAATTACCCATAAAACTTTACCTCATATTTTTTACTAAACTGTTTCAAAGAGTATTCCAATATATTCATAGATCTAACTGAAAACAATTTTATACCTTCCGGCTTGGCACTTAAAACCAAAAAATACCCCATGTGGCACTTGCCAATATTTTCTTTCTTATTTTCCTTTGTAGTCAAAAACAAAATATCATATTTTTTAATCTTCCTGCTCATTCACAAGCCCTTTCGCATTCTTGCTATTTTGCACCATGATTTCACGCCTAATCTCTTTTAAGCTTGCAAATGAAGCAAATCCCCTATCAAAAAACAAAGGAACTTCTGCTTCTCCAAACGGATTACATACTTTACTCTTAACAACTTTACATTTCATGATCATTCCAACTTTAACATTGCTCGATGATATTTTAGGATTTTTATTCGGAACTTCAATCCAAGCCCTTCTTGCTACCTTAATTCTTATAGAAGAATAAAACTTAATTGCCCTTCCTCCCGGAGTATCATCTTTTTCACCAAACAACATAGCGTTCATCTTATCACGAACCTGATTGATTAAAACAAGTATTGTTCCGCTTGTTTCGCACGCATGTACAATAGTTGGTAACGACTTCGAAAACAGCCTTGCAACTCCGCCAATTCTTGTTTCATTTTCAAGATCTTTTTCAAGTTTTTCCAGATCCTCTTTTGGCTGGCATGCAGGAACAGAATCGACAATAACGAGCGGCATCCCAGCTTTAGCAAATCGCAAAACGGCATTCAATGCTTCTTCTCCATAATTCGCTCGCAAAACAATCATCTGCTTATCTTTCACACCGATCGATTTTGCCCTTTGTTCGTCATACGTCCCTTCAATCGGAATGTAAACCGACTGCTTGCACAACGAAGCAAGCCAATATGCGAGAGAAGTTTTCCCACTACTTTCAGGTCCAAAAATCTCAATGATTCTTCCTTGAGGCAAGCCGCCACCTGTTATTTCGTCAAGATCCTCTATGTTCGTTGACATCCGAGGAACTTGCAAAACAGACTTGCTGCTTCCAACTTGAAACACAGAACCTTCGCCGTTCTTCTTTTCGAACTCTTTGCATATTTTTTGGATTTCAGCTATATTCATTGTCCTCTCCCAAATATCGCACTATTATATTTTTCAACCCTCGCAAAGTACTTCTTTTCATTAAATTCAAGAGCACCTGCATTCTCAAGAGCATTCAAAACCCTTGCCGTAACAATTCTTCTCGGAAGACGTGATCTAAAATCTGAATAATCTTCATAATCTCCATGGCGCTCACGCTCTGCTTGAATTTCTTCAGCCGCTTTCAAACCAACAAACTCAATATTGCAAAGCCCTTCTTGCAAACACATCGAATCATACTTTTCAGTAACACTATATTGCGCTGTTCCATTCACATGAGGCAACAAAACCAAACAACCACTTCTAATCGCAAGCGCCTTGTATTTATCCAGATCATGCTTATTACAATACTTCAATTTTACAAGCCAAAAATATTCCGGATAATACACTTTATAATACATTTCGATAAGAGCTATCAAACTATATCCAACACAATGCCCTTTATTAAATGAATAAACAAGCATACTATTGAACGTCGTCTCCGCAACTTTCTTATCAAATCCATTACTAATAGCTCCAGCAACAAATGCTTTTCTCATACGCTCGCATTCTGGATTCTCACCTCTTAAAAACGCAGCCCTGCTCTCAGCGCCCTTAATCATCTTCATCATCATATCAGCATCATCCCATGAAAGTTTTCCAATTTCACGGCAAATTTTCATGATCTGTTCCTGATAAATTACAGTTCCATAAGTATCTTTCGTCTGCTTATAGTATAACGCCTGTTTTGCTTTTTGTAAATCCCTTTTATTTGCGCAATACATTTCCGGCATTTTCAACTGAAGCGGAGCTGGCCTGTTCATAGCATTCGCAGCTGCTAAATCATCAAAACAGTCACAATCCATTTCCTCAAGCATATTTTTCACGGTTGCTCTTTCAAACTGAAATATTCCATCAGTATCACCAGCAGCAAAATGCCTATAAATTTCACTATCGTCAAGCCATGAATAATCAAACTCGTCACCTGTATATTCTTCAAGTTCTTTTATCTCAGACATCGTTATCAACCCAAGCATATCAAACTTAAGAACACCAATTTTATCCAAGTCTGACAAATCATATACACAAGAAAACTTTCCACCTCTACGTTCAACTCCGGCATAATCGGTTATAGCAGTTGCAACAATCGCAACGCCAGCGGCATGCGTACCAATATATCGTACCTTTCTATACAACCGACTAAAATGAAGCAAAATATCATCGTACTTACGGTTCCATATAATCACTCGCTTCTCTTTTTTTACAGAATCATAGTCAAACAACTGATCGTCGCCTATGCAACCATGAACAAAATTCTTTATATCCTTCTGCTCAGCCTTGTCTTCAACTCCGCAAACCTTGAACAAATCATTCAGAGCATTATCTACCTTATAAAGACCATAACTACAAATTTGAGCAGCTCGCCCGCTATATTTGTTCACCAAATAATCAATAACTTCTTGCCTTCGGTCAGTTTCAAAGTCAAGATCGATATCAGGAAACTTCCTTTTATCTTTTCTGAGGAACCTCCGATAATCGAGACCAAAAAACAATGAGTCAACCTCAGTTATCCCAAGAAAATATGCAACTACACAATTACATACAGAGCCACGACCTGGACCAACTTTTATTCCACTCTTTTTAGCAAAAGCAACATAATCTTGAACAATCAAAAAATAATCAACAAAACCATTAGCTTTTATAACCTCAAGCTCTTTCTTCACCCTTGCTTTATATTCTTCTGAGGTTTTGCCGTACTTTTTCATTCCCTTCTTTATCAACGAACATAAAAGTGGATATCCATCAACATTGCTATCATATACTATTTCGGTTCTATCATAGCTATCAAGTATTGCACCGTCCACACTCTCTTCAAGCCGTTCTTGGGCTTTTGTAAAACGTTTTAACCACTCTTTTGCTTCAACCTTGGTAAGCGCCCCGCTACTGATATAAAGGCTTTTAAAACGCTCCTCAAGCTCCCCTACACGTGGCATATAGCGTTCTTTATAAGTCTGCTCTACATCAATGCTATCATGCTTTGCAATTTGATGCATCTTCACTATCGTTTCAAATTCTTCTTTTCTTCCATAATGACTATCAGAGGTCAAGATGCAATCTATTTTCAACTTATAAGCAAGCTTCATTAAAACAACGTTCACATCTTCTTGCGTATTCTCCAAGTCAATCTTATACGGTTGAACCTCAACATAGAAGTCATCACCAAAAATTGACTTAAATTTCTTAAGCAACTCAAACGCAGCTTTCTTTTTGCCTTCTACTATCCTTTGACTAAAAATCGAAGCAATGCAAGCAGAACTACATATAAGCCCATCGTGATATTCTTCAAGCAACCTATCTGTCACCTTTGCTGTACGATAAAAATTCTCACGATTTGCAATCGTTATAATCTTACACAAATTCCTATAGCCCTGCAAGTTCTTAGCAAACAAACACAAATGATAGCTTTTTGCATCTTCATCAAACACTGGCTGATAATATACCTCACAGCCAAGAATTGGCTTTATTCCATTATCCTTGCAAGCAAAGTAATGTTCGACAAGTCCATTTATATTCCCATGATCAGAAATACCAAGCGCTGTCAAGCCATTTTCTTTTGCTATCTTTGCGAGATCTGACGCTTTGCCAAATCCATCAAACGAACTAAATTCTGTATGCCTATGCAAATCAAACATATCTATTCACCAAACTCAAACTTCCATCTTTTTTCAAGAGCACGATACAAAAACTTCTTAGAATAATCATTCGGATCAATATCGTACCTCTTACACCACTTCTTTATTTCATTCGGTGGCAACTCTTCAAAAGCAGGGCAAACTTTCTTCTTTTCTTGCTTTTCAGTCACTATTTCCGTTCCAGTAGCAGCAACCATCCTTAATAACGATTCGGCAACCTTTGCAGCAGACTGAGCGGTCTTATTATAGTCAGATATCAATGAATTCGCATGACCATCTACGACCGCTCCCTGCCTATCTATCTCTGCACCAATTCTTGCCAAAATAACACGTTGCCGTTTATAATCGTTAAAAGTCGTAATGAAGAAAAAGTTATCGTCAATCCCTGCTGCCTTTGCAAGCTTAAGAACTTCTTCTATCTTTTTATTCAAATCGACTTTTGCCATATTTACCTCACATAAGTAACATCTTTATTGTACCTATAAATGATATCACCATTTTCATCATATCCATCTGGATACATTACTTTTTCAAACATCTTGCATGGTGACTGCCCGGCATTCGGATTATTCCACAAATACCGAAGATAATCAACAAGGCTCATATCCTCAAACTTTGCACGTCGTTCACTGCTCCCAGTATTAAACGCTTCCGCTTTATTAAACTGAACATTTTCAAGAAATCCAAGATCTTCTCTTATTTCAGAAAACCGCACAGAACCATTCTTCTTACAAAGCTGCAAAGCATATGAGAAGTTACCACGAGAATAATTCCAACTCTCAGGCAATCCACAACAACATGATCCATCACAAGCTTCTTTGAAATGAGCATCAGAAACATAGAACCGCATCCCCAATTTCCTACAAAGCTCTTGCATCTTCTTGATATACGGCTCTTTTATTTTTCGGTTCAAACGCAAATATCCAGACCCATAAGAATACTTGTTATAAAACTTCAAAATATCAAAACCACATTCTTCGCTCAAAACATCGTAATGTTTTTTAATTTCTGGAATATGAGCTGCTCTATTCTCGATGCACAAAAACTCAGTAGTAACTGCAGTTGCTCCTGCATCATAAGCTCTCTCAATCAATTCAAGATAATTCCTACTCGTCACGCCAATAATAAACGGACGCAACCTAAGTGTAGCTCCACCAGCGCCAAGCTCAGAAAATTTTCTAATCGCTTCAATTCGCTCAGTGCTACTCGGAACTCCGACTTCAATCTTGCTTGCAGCATCATCATCGTTCGTAATAATAGAGAACTTACAATTCCAGTTCTTCTGACCTCTAAACAACGAAGTATACCTATCATCGTCAAGCCACCACGTAGACTTTGTAGAAAAACAAATCGGATAATTTTGCTCCTTAAAAAACTTAAGCAAATCAAACGTGATACCGTACTTCTTTTCAAAACCATCAAACTGATCAGACAGCCCACCCCATTGGAATGTTTTTCTTTGCCTTACATATTCAGAAAACTGAGATTCGTTCTCAAAAGTAAAGATTTTCTTAACTCGTTCTGGATCAACACTTCTCACTGATTTGCCGAAATATGCATCTGGATTATTTGATCCGAGCCCTCTCTGAAACTGACTAAAGCAATACACACAGCCAAACGAACAATTGCTATAAGTATCAAAAGTCATTGGCATGGAACAATCTGCAATTTCGCCAGACCACCTCGGGGACTGATAGTTTCTCTTTAATTCAGAATCATCATCCTTTTTATCAACCTTTGTTTTTCTTACACACACCTTTTTGCCGTACACAAATCTGACTTCATTCTTTCTGCTACTATGAGGTACTACAATATTTGGGTACATTTCCAAAAGCATATTACAACACTTTTCCGTTACTTCGTCATTCTTCCAATCATCTTCGCACCCACCTTTCGAATAATGCTTTGCATTCAATGCAAGATTATTGAAACGAACAACATTCAGCCCTTCATTTATCATTCTACAGCAAAGCTCATAATCACCTTTGACCCGGAATGCTTCATTCATTTTATATTTATTGACAACACCCCAAATTGCAGAAATACAAAGATTTTTGTCGTCAACCGAATGCTTCATAAAGAACGCATTATGAACAGGGTAAACACCCCAAATATACGCACCCTTATTTATAGCGTACTTAAAACATTTGGTTATTATGCTAAACAACTTATCAGCGTCTTCAACTTTAATCAGCTTCTTGCCATCTTTTGACAAATAATCAAGCGATTTAACATCGTCATCAATAAGAACAATCTTAGCCCCTTCATCAAAATACGAAAATGCATTATTGCAATTAGAACTATGACTGTTCGCCTTGCCAAACACTACATTACACAAATTCCCGTACTTCTTCTTGATTTTTGTTTCATCTTCCTTTGTCTGAACAAAACAATAAATCAAATCTTTATCGACACCGCACGAGCTCAAATATTCTACAGTCAACTGCTCATTCGGCCTGTTATACGTTGGGATTGCAAAAACAAAATCCATATGCACCTCACCAATATTCGATAACCGATTCGGTATCGTGATCTTTATTCCACTTTTGATAATTTATTCCACATGGGTTCTTGCCACCAAACTGTTTTACATTCCTTGATGTGAACCTTACATACTCATAGCATCCCATTTCGCTTAGCTTATCAAGCCCATCGTCAAACACAGACTTTCCTGCATCATATTTGTGCAATATCTCCTCTGTTCTTTGATTTATCTTAAAATCAGGAGTGTTAATTATAAACGATGGAAGCACAAAACATCTTCCGCCTTTCTTCAGAACATTAAAGCATTGCCCAAGATCTTCCATACCTCTATCAAAACTTCCATCACGCTCTATACCTAACTCTTTCATGCGCTCAACATTTATAATATTTGCACCACGTGATGCTTGCCCTCTGTTTATCCATAGCTTATTCTTATGATAATCTCTTTGACTTGTAGTAGGGCGTTGCAAAACAAGACTTCCATTACACACATCTTCATACGTCTCAAAGCACTCATCACTTACGACTGATATCAAGCAAAGAATTTGATACGCATATTTCTGCTTATCTTCTTTCCTTAACAGCTTCGTATTGCTACCACCACTAAATGCGACAGAAACAGAACTAATATCATCATCCCAATCAAAGAATCTTTTATGACCATTCGAATACGCAATATCGGCCAAGCACTTCCTTGTTGTGTCGAGACCATACCCATCATACTCATATTCACTCGGAATAACTTCGACCTTTACATCAGGCTGGCTTTCTTTGTATTGCTTATAGTACTCTTTTCGTGTCAAAAATATTACTTTATTCTTTCGATAATACTTCGGAAGAAAACTAATAAAATTCCTGTACAGAAAATGAGCTGGCCTTAATACCGACGGAACATACAATGGATAGCAGCAATCAAAATCAACATGCTTTAACTTATCAATCAAGCTACTATATTTCATTTATTCCTTCGCCTCTTTACGCAACCGCTTAAGATCCTTTACTTTATACCTTCTTTTAAGCCCCTTCGGTTCACATAACAGCTTGCATAGCCACTTTTCTTCTTTCTCTGACATACAAGAAATAATCACATTATGAGCTTTCAAAATATCTTCAGCAGCTTTATTTTCGTATTCCTTAAACTCGGAACTATCATACTTCTCAGGAATAATATCTTCCGTCAATTCCATAATTTCTACTTCAGAAAAACCAGTTTCATCGAGATCAAAACCAAGTTCTTTCAAAGCTTCCATTTCGCTTGCAAGAAGAGAATCATTCCAAGTCGAATACTCTGCAACCTTATTATCTGCAATACGATAAGCCTTTACCTTCTCCTTACTCATGTCAGCAGCAATAATGCAAGGAAGTTTTTCAAGACCCAATGTTTTTGCCGCTTCAAAACGAGTGTGGCCAGTAATTATCACATTATTCTTATCAAGAACCAACGGCTGACGGAATCCGTTATCATTAATGCTCTTCGCTACTTTCTTTATTGCCTTAGAATTATCACGAGGATTATCTTTATACGGCTTAATCTTCTCAATCGGCAAATAAACTATTTTCAATTCAGGCTGTTTCATATTCTGTCTCCTTTATTCCTCATCGTCTTCATCATCATCTTCTTGCGAATCGATATAATCTTGATATGCTTCCTCGAGATCATCTTCGTCATTATCATCAACAAGAAGTTCAACTATCTCTTCCTCATCGAGGCCTTTCAATTCTTTCTTAGAAATACCGAGCTCAATTGCAATATTTCTAAGTGCATCAAGATCAAGTTCTTCAAGCTTTTCCTGAAGCGTCTTTTCCTTCTTTTTTGCTTTCTTCTGCTGCTTCTTTGCCGGCTTTTCATCTTCGTCATCATCTTCACCAGAAGCATCCTCACTATTGATAGGGTATGCAGTTTGCAAAAGTTTCACTATTTGCTTATACGTAAAAGGCTTGGCTTTGTTGTTCCTAAACTTAGAAACTTCAGCGGGAATAACCGTCACGTTTCCACTCATCCCTTTGCCTGTCTTTTTGATTGTATAGTCACGATCGCAAATCGTACCGTACTCCTCTGCAAACTCAATCAACTGAGGAACAGGGGTAATACCTGTCGCTTTATACAGCATAATTCTGACTGCGTTAGCGTCATAATCCCAAACATTCCAAGCGTACTGAGTGATCTCCTTCATTTCCTCATCGGTATCAGAACAATACGGACAATCTTTTCCATATACCTCTGCGCAAAGAGCATTCACGCCTCTATTCCAATGCGAATGAAACTTAAATTCAAAACCATCGTCCAATTCCTGCAGAAAACGAATACGCTTCTTAGAATCAGCACCAACATAGAACACTTCTTTTCTGCTTGAACCGCTGTTCTTAATTCTTTCTTTCATGCTTTCAATAAGACCCATTTTCATTCCTCCAATAAATTATATTTTCTTAATTGATTCTTAAGATATTTTTGAAATATCGCCTTATCAACATCACCAAAATCTTTAGTTCCTTCTGGATATCTTAAACGAACAACTTTGAACTCGCTTAAACCCGATAAATACTTATACCCTTTTTCGCCAGCTTGATCGTTATCTAATCCGCAAACGATTGTTTTTATTCCTCTGTGTATCAACTTGCTTTTCTGTTTATCTGACATCTTCCAACCAAGAACAGCCACAACGCTTTGTACGCCGTTTTGACGAGCTTTCAACATGTCAAGGTAACCTTCTACAACCAACACAGAAGAACCGCTATAAACGCCTGCAAGCGTCTTAGAACGCCTGAATCCTGTATTGTATATGTACTTACGATTTTGTTCAATCTGCTTATCGGTCGTCCTTCCAACATATCCACGAAAAACACCATTATCCATTATTGGAAACACAATCTTATATGAATCAGTTGCGTTTATTCTTGCATCAACCATATTTAATGTTGACATCTTAAACCCACGCTGCCTCATATACTGCTTGACAGGATCATCAACCTTGTACCAATTGACTTCTGGGAGATTGAAGAAATAATCTCGAACAGCTTGCATATTCAACTTCTTTTCTTGAACTTGAACTATCTTTTGCCGCTTCTTTTTCTTTTCCTTTCCACCGCATATTCTCTTGATACAACGAACAACTTCGAAATTATTGTATGATGGATAGAATTGCCTCACTAAGTCATATGTACCTCCATGCGTTTCACATCCAAAACAATAATATTTCGCATTGTCAAGATCTATCAGCATCGAAGGATTTTTATCACCATGAAATGGACAAATTACTTTGTACGAACTCAATGGCTCGAACATATCGAAATGTTTTAACACTTCAATAAATTCTTGCTTTTGCTGTTCAGTAACCATTTTAATTCAACCTGATCACAAGAGAACTATTTTCCTCAACTGTGTAACAGCCTTTCATTTCTTCATAAGAAATTTCACCTTTATCAATTAACTGACTCAGATTTTTCTCATTTACCTTTTCGCTCCTTTCATATTGCCCTTTTCTCAGGAATAAACGGTAATCAATTTCATTCTGCTTACAAACTGATAAAAAATAAGAGGTATCAAACGTGAGCTTGTCATCAATAAATGACTTTATACGTTTGCCAAATCGTCTCTTGATCTTATCAATATCGTACAAAATCTTAGAACGATCTTGAATGTAGCACTTAGAACCTTCATATTCTTGGCTACCAAATTTCTTCACATAGCCAAAAATGTACTCACGTGTTTTTGCTTGATTATCTTGCAGATTTTTAATAGATTCGTTAATGATTTTATACTTTTGCAACGCTTTGACAAACTTCTGTTCGCTCATTTTGAACCTCTTTCAGTTTAATTTGTGATATTGTTACGCAACGCATTATAGATCCCACTTGGCCAACGATTGCCGGTTTTTACCCAAGCAATAGATTCCTTGCCAACAAAATAAATAGATCCATTCTTCGTTTCAACCTTCACATCATTTTCATTCACCTGAATTACTTTTGCAGAAACCATACGATCTTGAACTTTAAAAGCAATCAGCGCACCAATTTCAATGTTCTTAATGTAGTCTCCTTTCGACTTGCTCACAATTTTTTCTTCCATAATTTATTTCCTTTCTGTTT
>JAEIGA010000705.1_pt1 | contig 49486 bp, 59 predicted proteins | sample 9270691 | NCBI WGS metagenome assembly JAEIGA01 (sample SAMN17057246, study PRJNA624740) | gut metagenome | biome: biome; isolation source: fecal sample | host: Bos grunniens | place: China: Xizang | collected 2019 | reverse complement strand
TGTAAGTTCATCTGGTGAACCTTTTGAAGAATCCTGCGGTGATGTGTTCTCAACCGTGAAAGATGCCATCAATGAATGGTGTACCAAGATGAACATAGAACAAGGAGAGCGTACAGATGCAGAAACTCCTGAAAAGCCTATAATATAGGTGGTTTTCAGGAGTTTACGTGTTTCATTCAGAATGTTGAGCAACAAATTAGCAACAAATTTGTCAAAAACAGGGGTTTTCTGACCTGTTTCCGCTACAAAGATAGTAATTTTCTCAGGAAATTGAGAATGCCGCCGCCAAATCTTTTTATAGTGTATTTTATCAATAGAAAAGCAAGACACGCCCAAAAGCCGTAAATTTGTGTTTTCTGAAACCACGTCAATTCACGGGGAACAGGAACTTCTTTTATCTCAGTGACAGTCTTTGTCCGATATACCACGCTGTCACGCTTCTCAACAGACTTCTGAATTTCAGCGGGTCTCTTCTGAGGCTTTGTGTTTAGATTGTGAAACAGAGAGCCGTCAGGGTTGATACGAGCGTCTGACGTTGCGAAGTCGTTTTCAAGGTGTGAAGTACTGTCACGGGTTGTCCGTTCTGCCGTCTGTGCGGGGACTTCAACAAATACCGTATCTTTGACGTATTCTGTCACAACCTTAATACGAACACTGTCACGCTGTTCTGTGTTGACGCTTGCTGTTAGTTTGCGACCTGCCCCACAGCCGCTCAATAAAACGGCACATAGGGCAATGATGATGTAATATAAGAATGTTTTCATACCTCACGAATTTAGATAATGTTTGATACCTGAGACGTGAAGACACGTCACTGCCTGTTTGCCCTCTTCGCTCAGAAGAAACGCCACATCTTCACGATTATCCTGAAATAGGTTTTCTGTCAAAACAGCGGGACAGAGAGTGTCACGACAAATTGCAAGGTTTTGTTCCCAATAAGGCATCTGATGAGCGTATTTTCTCACTCTCAACCCCTGTTCCTCTGCCGCCTTAATCAGTGAGCAGGCAAATTTCTTTGAGGCGGCAGAAGCATTCAGAGAAACGTGAGCGGAAAAACCTCTCGCCTTGTGCCACTGACCGTCATTAGGCGGGGCTGCGTTACAGTGAACAGAGACCACAAGAACATTCTTTGAGCCAACCTGACGGCAGATCGTGTTGATACGCCGACAGCGTTCTTTCAGGCTGATATCCTGTTCTTCGGTTACTATCTGTTCTGCGTCAAAGCCCTCTTTTCTGAGAGCCTGAACAATTCTGCGGGCAATTTCTCTTGTATATGAATACTCTCTGAGAGAGCCGTCAGGGGAACGCTTACCCGCTGTTTCAACCCCGTGACCGTTATCTATTAGGATTTTCATAAACTGTTTATTTGTATTCAGGTAAAAGGTATTGAATGTTTGTTGCAGCCGTGTGCATAACAGCCTTGATTTCATCTTCTGAGACAGTTATCGGGTGTGTGAACTCACAGAAGATTGAACCGACCCAATCGTGTGTGTTATCTGAAAGACGCTTCACTGCTGCCGCCTCACAGCCCCCGTGTGCAAATAACGCTTTTGCGTGTTTGTCAGAAACCTGTTCATCAATGTTTGATATATATATAAACAAGTTTCGGACAAGGTCAGAAGAGAACTTCGCCACCTCAGCGATAGGAAGGTCTTGAATGTTCTGTTTCATCCCCTCAATACCTTTCCGCTTAACCTCAAAATATACGCTCAGCATACTTTCGTTGCCAAGAGGGTGCGGCTGAACAATATAGACCCTGTCTGCATCAAGTTCGTGAAGAATGTTCCACAGTTCGCCATAAACAAGAGAACAGTTGTCTGCTCTGCGTTTGTTCTTGCTTTCTTCGTTTTTCTTGATTTGTTCAATCTTCAAGGCTGTCATTTGGTCTTTTGTCTTTTGATTATAAGCAAACCAAGCGACAATGATTGTCCCGATTGCGCTGATAATTGGTGCTAAAAATTCCATATTCTTACAGGTTTTAATAATTTCTGCACAAAGGTACGTCAAATGATTATAATATAATCACATTTTGAGGATAATCTTGCAACACAGCCTCCAATTCATTGATTTTGTCACGCTGAGCCTGTCTTTCAGCGTGAAGTTTATCAATGTCGTAGGGAAGCGTCCCACCCGTGAGAGAGGCTTCATAACACTTCGTTACCATATAATCAGAAGCACTCAAAGCCTCTTTCAAAGCCTCAATTTCTGTCTTGACTTTCTTCACGTCAAATTTCTTGATGTAGCGGTAGCCGATGTGGTCTCCCGCATCATAAGCCTCAGGGATGACGATATAATCTTCGCCCCCTGATTCCATTGTATCACTGTCAATCAGGTCAACAGGCTTCCATTCTCCTGACAGTTCTGCCGCCTGTTCCTCAACCGTGATGATACGGACGTGATTGTTGCCCTCTTCATCTGTTATGACTTCTCTTTTCTCAGAGAGGAAGCGGGAAATAAGTCTCCCGCCCTCAATGTAACCGTATTCTCTTTCTTCCATAATCAATTAAAATTTGAAACGTGAAACAACCCAAACACTGACGTTCTCACTATTTATCGCAAACTTTGTGAAATGAGCGATAATAGTCTGACCCGTTCCTGCGTCATAGTATTCATTCTCAGAAGTGTCATCATAAATTTTCTGACCTGAGCGTGGATAAACTCTCAAAGAACCTGACCACAACTGTTTGAAAATAACCGTATGACCCTCTCTGTCTGTTGCAGGCAAATACACATGGCGTCTCTCACTTGCAAGACCGACAACAAGGGTTTCACTGTCTGTCAGATAGGTGTGACTTGCCGTTGAATTGAAAATCTTCTTAATGCCAAGGAATAAGCCTTTTACTTTCAGGTTATAAATATAGCCACCATAAGCGGGAGCCGTGCCTGAATTTGAGGCGTATCCGTATAGAGCCGCAATGAGGGCTTCATCCGCATTCAAAGACCACGCTGACTTGTTCAGGTTTCCATAACCCAACGCACATATTGCCGCCCGTTGGTCATAACCTGTTGTCGCTGATACACAACGTGTCCCCGCTCTGTTTGCGAAGATACCTGATGGCGACATATAAGACACGGCTGACGTTGAACCCGTTGCTCGTGTCTCAACAATTCCCGTTGCAGCGTTAAGTTCAATGGCAGAACCGAGACTGTTTTCAACAGCATAGATTCCACCCGACATCGAAGACTTGATATATATACGGTTGTTCTTTGCGTCAAGTTCAATGATGTCTCCCGTGTTGAGTGTTGAGACAATCTTGCCACCGCTCATAAACCAATCTCCAATATTGGCGTTCTCAGCCAACAACAGATTTGTGGCAACACTTTCAAAAGTCGCTCCGAAACTATTCCATTTGCCCGTGTTCGGCGGTGTTACGTCAGAGAATTCCCCCGCTTCAATTCGAGCGATATAATAAGTCTCGCCGCTCTTCACACAGTCAAGGCGTTGGGCATTGCCGTAATATTTCTTTGAACTGTCGTACACGCCACGATAAACCATAACAGGGCTTGACCCGTTCACACCGTCCTGACCGTCTTTGCCGTCATACGGGGTAACCCTGACAGGTGTTGACCACTGTTCAATCAGAGTTTTACCGTCAGCAGACTTTTTCGCAATTGTCATCCACAAGTAATAACCTGTTGAGATTGCGGGCTGTGTTGTTGTCCAATTTGAGGGTTCAAGGGCTGTTTTTGTCAAGGCGGGTGCTGAGGTGGTTGAACCGTTCTTTGCGTAGCGTATCTCATAATACGGCGCATCTTTACCGTCTGAGCCGTCAGAACCGTCTGAGCCGTCAGAACCGTCTAAGCCGAACTTCGCCCATAGAGCCGCCTTTGTTTTATCGGCATAAGAGCCAATGAAAGCCCCCCAAACGCCGTCAACTTTCTTGCGATAACAGAGCCATTCATACTTGTATGTTGTATTAACGCCTGACGGGGCATCCGTCCACCCTGACGGCACATAATCGTCATTTTGGCTGACTGTTGTTGGTGTTGTTGGAGCTGTATTTGCTATTGTTCTCTTATATATGTATTCATAGCCGAAACCGTCATCGCCTTTCCATTTGCTCCATGAATACTTACTCCAAGTCAACTCATCTGTCGGGTTGTTGTCTGTGTAAATACCCATATATTTGTCAGGTGTCTCTCCGTTATTATCTGACCAATCGCCCTCTGTCAGGCTTTTTGCGTATTTGATATGAACATAAGCATTCAAACCGTTCATGCCGTCTGCTCCGTCTTCGCCCTTGTCTCCCTTGAATTGACCCGCATCTACCCAACTATCGCCGTCCCAAACAAAGAGGTTCTGACCAACGATATAACAGTCTGAGGGGTCAGCGGGCGGGTTCGGGAGTTCATCAACAGAAGTCTTTGTTCCTTGAATTTTGATTGAAGTTCCGTCTTCGCCTTTCTCTCCCTTGATACGGGAAATTTGCCAAGAAGACCAAAGCCCGTTACTCTTGACGCTTGTTGCCATCCATATTGTGTCAGCGTTAGCGGTGCTGCTCCATTGGGTGTTAGTGTTCGGGTGTCCTGACGGTGCTGACGGGTTAAGAACAGAAGAAAACTCAACGTCAAAATTTGCGGTGTCGGTCATCTGACGTGGCGCAGTCCAACGGTCTTGCTGAGGGGCGAGACCGTCAGAAGTGAAAATGCGTGTTGAAGCCCACAGTTTCTCTTCGCCTGAGGGAATGCCGTCTGACCAACCTGACGGCACAGGGTTCGCATAAGAACCGCCTGTCGGTGTCGAGGGTGTTGGATTTGACCTAAAGAAAACGGTTGACTTGTAAGCCGTATTCGGGCTTATGCCGTCAATGCCGTTCACACCGTCTTTACCGTCATCGCCCTTGTCTCCCTTGTCTCCCTTTGAACCCTCTGCAATCACTTGCCAATAAGTTGTGTTTGACGGTTCAATTCCCTTTGAGGGCTGAGCATAGATGTAACGGTATGTTGAAGTGAGACCGTTCAGCGTGAATGTCACTTCATCGCCGTTATAATATACGTATGAAGCGTTGAAAACACCTCTGTAACACCCGATATAACTTTCATCGCCGCCGTCATTCTGAACGATTGTACCCTTAATTCTCAGAAGCCCGTCTCCCTGTGTATTGAAAGACAGTTTGTCTCCGAGTTTCAGGGCGTTGGCAATCATATCAAAGAAACTGTTTCCGTCCCCTGATACAACACGGTCAGTCGTGACACGGGCGGGGAGAACCTCTGTGAAGCCGTAAAGGGTCACAAAGCTGCGCTCGCCGTCATACTCTGAGTTGAGAACACCGACAAGCAGATGAAAGTAGTCTGAGACCTGTTCAATCTTTATCGCCGTTTCTGACAGAATGAAAGAACCCGTCTGAGCCGTCTTTGAAACTTTGGCATACAGATAGAACTTCTTTTCAGCCTCTTCAATGCGCCCGCTCAGGTATTCTTCAATGTCCCAAAACTTATATTCTGAAACCTTATGCGATGAACTCAGAGAAGAAATGCCGAGCGTCATGTGCTGAATAATTCCCGCTGCTGCTGACAGTTGTTTTTCTTCATTATTCCAAGTGATTGAGTGAGCCACCTGAACAGGGTTCTCCTTTGAGTTCACGAAACGGAATTGAAGACTTTCATCGCCAACAAGTAGGCTCATCGTCTGAACGGCAATCGGGCTGATTGAACCTGTGAAGTTTTCAAGGAGAGAGGCTTCAAGCATTGAGATAGTCTCCTTTGCGTCCCTGAAACGTCTCTTCGTGAACTGAATTGCTTCACGGCGGTAGTCTTCCATAAGCACCTCTTGCGATTCAAGTTCTTTCAGCGTTGAAGAGACCCCGCCTGTCACAGTTGAATTGCTCAATTCAATCACAGGACTGTACGGCTTGTTCACATAGTCTTTGATACCTGTTATACGAACGAGAACGCCGTCAGGCTGAAAACGGGTGTCGCTGAACTTGATGTACCCGCCGAGAACAATTCGTCCACCGATATTGAGCCAATCTTTCTTTGACCAAATGCCGTCAAGTTCTCCCGTGAACGTGAACTTCTGTTCTTCGTTGTCAAACATATAGCGGACAGCCTCACGGAACATTTCCCATGAAGCACCTGTTTTTGTCTCATTATCGCAAATATAAGCGTCAGGCATCATACATTTGAAAACAGCGTATTTGTCTCCCTCACGGGGCGCAAATGTGCTGTTCGGCATTGTCTGTCCGTCAATCTCCTGAGGCACGATTTCAAAGCGGCGAGCGGCTTTCTTGACACCTCTGAAAGTCTTTGCTTCGTGACAGTATTTGACTTCAAATTCACGCCCCGCAAGCATTCCTGACTGAAAAATCACAGTCATAGTTTCTCCCGCTATCAGACAGTCTTCAAAGTTCAGGCTGCTCGGAATGCTGTTGTCAACGATGTCATAGAAGTTGTTCTCAGCGTCAACAGTCACAACCTGTGAAACCGTTCCGACACGTTTCGGGCTGATTGAAGAGCAGTCAAGGCTGTCTTCCGCAAGACTTGAAAGCTGCTTGTCGTAACGTCTTATAGAACGCCCGTCCTCATCTGAGGCATACAGTCGGGCTGTCTCCTGATTGAAGCCGTCTTCCGTGTCAAAGTGTTCTCCGTCAAAAGACAGTGTTTGGCTCTTCGGAAGAAGCAATTCAGTAGAGCCGTATTTTGAGGGGTCAAGGTTATCAGTTCCACCCTGAACGTAGAGTATTTCAACGGGCGGCGTTTCCCCTGTGTTTGAACGCCCAACACCTGACTTAAAGCCGTTACCCCGTCCGTAACTCAGCGGGAGCGGATAACTCTTGTTATACTCAACCTTTTTCAGCGAGACACGTTTCCCCTTGAACTCATACTCCGTCTTGAACTCAGAAGCCATTTGGCTGAGAGCGTCAGAACAAAAGGCGTGGTCATAACTTATCAACTGTTCAACGCCGTCAACACAATCCCCGACAGTCCAACCCTTGTCACGGCGGTTCATATTGTCAACGAACATTCGTAGATGTTCAATAGGCTTTGCCGTCAGACAGAACTTCAAACGCCCGTCAACTGTGTTGCGGAATTTCCATATTTTTGCTTTCGCTTCGGGGGCTTCAAAAATGACCGTGTATTCAAACAGGCGGCTGTGCTTCATCTTCAACGCCTCAGGGCGTTCAAGCGTGAACGTCTCGCCTTGATATTCACAGTATGACCCCACGGGTATCTCAACGTGTTCAGGAAGCGAAAAATACAGGGTCAGGCTGTGTTCCCCCATAATAACCCTGTGACGATAACTGTTATCGTCAACCTGAATGTCGAGGATTTTATATCCGAGATTGTTGAATATCTTCATTGCTTAAAAAAATTGAGTTATTTTTTCCAAATTTCGCCGTATTCGCGTTCAAATTATGAAATGGTATGTTTATACCATAATCACTTTGAAAACGTCTCTATGGGGCTAATTTCGCGTTTCCTGATTTTCCCTCAGGAATGAGCCTGACCACCGCCGCCTGAAAGACCCGCAGGGCTGTCAACTCCCACAGGTGTTATCAGAACGGCGGGGCGGCTCTCTGTTCAACGGTAATATTACTTGATACCGAGTTCTGCACAGTCTGTGTCAACCTGAGTTTTTAAGGCGGCACGCTCAGTCAGGAAATCGGTGTAAGCCTGAATACGCTTCTTTGCTTCTTCTCCTGTCTTCGCTCCATACAAACCGAGTTGAGCAGCGTTGTACTCATTCACAAGTTTCTGTTCAAAGTTGTTCTCAAACTTCTCGGTAAGAACCTTTTCTGTGATTTTGTTTGATGAAAGCGGAGACCAAACAATCACTTCTTCGCATACCCACTGAGTTTGCCCCTGAGCCTGTTCTGTGGTTTCTGTGTTGTCACTCTGAGCGGGCTTCTCAACTTCCTGAATGTTATATCGGTACGCAAATGAGCCGTTACCGATAGCCTCTAACTTGGAGGGCTTGTTGTCATAAAATGCTTGCATAATACTGCGGTTTAATAATTGTTTTTAATAAATGTCTCGAATTACTGTGCTTAGCCCAACCGAGCCACGGGGCAAGAGCCTGTTTGTATGCTTTTGCGTCAAGCCTCTGACGGTTCAGTCGTGAAGCGGCACGGCAGAAATTCTTTTTAATTGATTTTCTTATCAGTTTTTGGCTGCGAAAGAACTTGTAACCAACATAGTCAACGGCTCTTCCGTGACGGTCTGAACGGTTCACGGCGACAGGGAATATCTGAAAGTATCCTTTTACGGTCAGTTCAAGTTCTGTTTCAAGATACTCCGTGACAAATTTTAGAACCTGATGAAGAACAGCCTTGCTGTCAGAAAAGAACGGAATGTCGTCAGCGTACTCAGTCGCCTCTATCATTGGTTTTTCAGACAGGTTCAGAGCCTCTTTCACAAGTTCAGGCAAACACTCATTTACCCAATGCATAAAATAGCACAGATAGAGGTTTGCGAGATATTGACTGAGATAATTCCCAATAGGAAGACCCTCTGCGCTGTCAATGATTTCATCCAAGAGCCACAACAGATTAGCGTCTTTCAACTTACGGCGAATAAGACGCTTCATTACTTTGTGACTGATTGAGGGGTAGTATTTCTTGATGTCAATTTTCAGGCAATACAGAGGCTTCCCCTCAAACTTCTTGATGATTTTATCAACCTGACGGGCGCATCCCTCAATACCCCTGTTTTTGACACAGGAATAAGTATTGAAAGTGAATGTTCTTGACCATATCGGCTCCAACACGTTCATAACAGCGTGATGAACAATTCTGTCAGGATAATAAGGCAAACGAAATATAAGACGCTCCTTTGGTTCAAAGATTGTGAACACTTCGTAAGGAGAGGTCTTGAACGTCTTTGTCAGCAAAGCCTCGTGAAGAGCCTGAATATTGGCTTCACGGTTCAGGTCGTGATGCTTCACGCCGTAGGTGCTTGTTTTCCCACGGCGGGCTTTCTCATCTGCCAATCTCAGATTTTCAACTGAGATAACCTTTTCCCATAAATCATTATATCGTTTCATAATCAATTTGCTTTGCTTTTCTTACTGAGAGTCTTCAATAGCCCATACAACAGGCGTTTTTACCAACACTCTTCGGGGTTTCAGAACTTTTTTACCAAGTGGTAAGGCTGTCATTCTTTTATATTGTTTCAGAACCGAAATTCTGTCTTGAAAGCATAGGTGAGAGCCGATGTTCGCATTCGTATTCGAGGGGGTGTTATTCGAGTTCGCATAGGCGAGACCTGCATTCGCACCGTTATTCGCATTACCGCTGAACAGGACACCACGAGAATGACCCACCTTATTTCGTTTGACCTTTCTCACGTTATTCAAAGAAGAACCTATTCCCGCAACTTCTCAAAGTCACACGGCGGGGGAAAGCGTTCATTTCTTTGATTTTCTTACAAACGTAGAGAATATCGGAAGACCCCGTGAAGAACTTCCTTGCTTCACTCTCAGGGCTGTCTTTCTGAGGCTTGATTTTGACAAGCGTCTGACCTGACTTCCCTTTCGCTTTACTGAAACGTGTCTGAACGTCTTCAATGAAGTCAACCACCCAAAATTGAGTGTTGACCAACTTTGACTGAGTTGTTTCGTCACAGTTGAAACTGCGGCTGTTTTCGTCACGAGGTATGTTCAAGAAAGCGAGGCTTCCATCGTCAGACCCCTGACCGTTCATCGGTCTGTTATCTTCTGCCATTTTATCTTTTTTTATAACCCCGACCCCCTGATAAAAGAGGGCGGGGCTTGTTAAACTTCAAAGAATATATTCACACTGAAACGGGGCTTATGCTGTTACAACATAGCAAAGGCGAGAGCCGAAGTACGCAAGCGAAGACGAGGGGGCGTCAACCGAGTGCGCAGCGGCGAGACCCGCATTCGCACCGTAATTCGCATAACCGCCGAACAGGACACCACGCAACGCCTCTGTTGTTGGAATGTTCGTATAATGGTAGTCACAATGGAACTGAGTTGAAGACCCGCCGACAACTGACGGCATAACTTCGCCCCCCTCTCCAAAGACAATCTCTTTGACGTATCCCTCTGTACGGGCTTCGTTGCCAACGTGTTGGTAACCCGTATAGTTTGTGTCGTTCAGTTTTGAAGTGTCTTCACAGATGAAAATCTTTGAAAGGTTATCGCCGCCGTTTGCCTCTGTCGGGCTGATACGGATATTGATACCGTCAGTCCATTTCCAAATGTGACCAAACGGGTTTTCTATACCACGATAACGGGGTACGTTGGTTGTCTTCAACTCTGCACCGCTCTCGTCTGTGATTGTGTAAGCCACAACGCCTGTCTGATTTCCAAGCGTGTCTGTGTGACCGCAAGGCACAAACGGGAAGTAACCGTTGAAATTGTTCCAAGATGTACCGTCCCAATCAGTCACACCCGCTCCGAGACCGCCCTGACGGTAGCCCTCTGAGGTCAGTTCTGAATTGTAAGCCGCCTGACTGTTCAGGGTTGCATATTCAACAGTGAAGAGCCAAAATATGGCTTTATGAGCCTGATACAGGTAACAGTTCCAAGCAGTTGAACCTGTCTTTCTCTTTCTGGCTGCTGTTCTCAATGCCGTGCGGCTGATTGATGTCACAGGGCGACCAAGAAGAGAACGGTATGTGCCGTCCCACGTTGCGTTATTTCCACCGCCTCTGTAATCAGTCGCGTCATTCACAACTGAACAGAGTTTGCCTGTTGAGCGTTCCAAACTTGCCTCATAAGCCGAGACGTACATTTGTGGAACTTGATGATAGCCTGGAAGAGGGTGTTCAGAGAGGCGCACGATACGTTCTGTGCCGTTTGTTTCAAACTTGCGGTAGTGCATAGGTATTTCTACCATAACCTGACCACGTGAACCGTCTCTGACCTGACCTGTCCAATCACGGGGGTCAAGGTATTCAACCACCTGACCGTCATCGTTAAGCAAACAACCTTTCATACGGCTCTGAATAGGCTGTGTTTTATGAAGAGCCACATTACCGACACGGGTGCAAGACGGAGAAGCGACAGAGGTGTCAAACTTCACGCCGTATGAACACTCTTCTTCAAGATAGGGGAGAAGCGAAGCGAGAGCGGCTTTCTTGCTCTCTCCGTCTTCATCAAGAACCTCACAATAGAGATTGTAGGGGTTTGTACCCTGTACGTTTGGCAAATCGCTCAAACGCTTTCCGTTTTCAAAGGCTTCAATAATCTGTTGGATTGTAGCCTCTTGTTCTGCTGTTAATGCCATAATTTTTACTTTTTGTTTAAGAATTTGAAAACTGTTTTACCATTCACACTGATGAACATTGCCGAAGTGGGCGTATTGAGCCTCATTTCTTTCTTACGGCGTTTCTCAGTCCAAGCCCTGATACGCCGTGACACGGACAAGAGAATTGAAACTATCATACGCTTTCCTCAATACTTTGACCACTTCCCCAAAACAAGTCATTCGTGTTCAGAATTTCCGTGTCAGGGGCAAGTTCACTGATAACAAGAGGCGACCAATCGTTGAACACAACAGGTGCGGGAGAGAAGCCGTCCTCTTGATAAAGTTTCACGTTCAGAACGGTATCAAGCGTTGAAACGCTGAACTTAGGTCGCACGTAGATCGTGAACGCCTCTCCGTTCGGAAGACGGAAGCCGTTTGACAGGTCTGTAATCTGACCGTGAGAAACAATGCGTCCGCTTCCCATAAATTCACTGATGTAACCTTTCTTTGGCATACGAATTATAAATTAGAGAATTAAACAAAATCAGGTCAAACGTAAGCCGCCCGCCTGAGTGAAGCGCAGCTTCGTACTTGATGAAAGACGCAGACGGGGGGCACAGACCTCAATGAGGCAAGTTTGTGAAAGTTCCGTGTTCATTGTCGGTATGACGTGAACACGGCTCACACCCTTTGCCACAGGGGTCAGAACGCCGTCTTTGCTGACTTCTACGGCTCTGTTATCACTGAGAAATATCAGATTTTTCATCGCCGTCACGGGGCTGAGAACCGCTTTAATTTTGACAGGTGTCACATTACCCCAAGTGATGCGTTTGATACAGTCAACCGTCAAGGCAGAGGGAACAAGAATTGCGATTTTGGCGAGCGTGTCTTCTGTTGCCGCTCTTGCCTCTTCTGTTACCTGAACCGTGTCTTTTGTTGCCGCCTGAGTTTCTTCTGTTGCCTGAACTGCGGCTTCCGTTGCCTTGTCAGCCTCAGTTTTTGCCGCCTGAGCCGCCTGAGCCGCTGAATTTGCCGCTTCTGTTGCTTTGTCGGCTGCTGTCTTTGAACTGTTTGCCGCCTGAGCCGCTGAATTTGCCGCTGACGCTGCTGATGAAGCAGAAGCCGCCGCAGTGTTTGCGCCGTCTTTGGCTGTTGTCGCCGCCTGAGCCGCTGAGTTCGCTGAATTTGTGGCTGTCTTAGCCGCTGAGACGGCGGCATTTACCATATCTTCAACAAATTGAAGAGAGACCTTGACGCTCCTGTTCAGACTGTCAACGCCGATTGTGAACAGCCCTTTCAGGGTTGTACTAATCGGCAATTCTGAGATTTTGAGTTTCTTCATATTACTTCGCTTTATTGTTAATTATTAAATCTGAAACTTCCGTTAGAAGTCAGGCGCAATGTCTGTTTGTTGTTGACAAAACGAACACTGTCAAAGCCGTAACGGTCAAGCAACAAGTCGATGAAGTAAACGCCGTCTTCTGTGACAATGGGAATGCCGTCTTCTGAGACAAGAATAGTTCCGTCTTCGTTGATGCGGAAATCCCGTGTGAAAGTCAGGGTCAGCGTGAATTTCAGCCATATTCTATCCTCAGGATAAAACTCTGAAACGGCACAGGACTTATAACAGAAAGGAAAATCCTGTTCAAGTTCTTTCACGGTCAACGCTCTTTCCTCAGGTCGGATAAGGTCATAGAGAAGAGCGTCATAGTTGCGCCATAACTCTGCCAACGTATCAGCCCGCATGAGGCAATTCAGTTTCACGTCTTTGGCTTTATAGAAGACCATTTCTCCGTCATAAATAGCCCCGCTCTGTGTTTTGATATTGCGAAGCATATTCTGTTTGACAGCAGCCGTTTTCAACACCTCTGAGAAAGAACCTTGAAGAACCCTCAGACCGTAGTTTGTGGTCTGAACCCCGTCTATCAGATAATTGTCATTAGCACTCATCTTACTTGACGGGACTTTATATGTATATCCTGAGAAAGGGAAGTCATCGGCAAATTTCAATGTCTCACGCCCGAAAGTTACCGCATATTCCCTGTTGCTCTGACTGACAAGTCTGAGCGTATATTTACGCTCTATGACAGCGCATTCAAAGACGTGATAAGAACCGTCTGAGAGCATTTCTATAAAGTCATTGTAACGGCTGAATACGTCTGAAATGGCAAAGGTCAGTGACACTTCACGTGTATTCAGAACGGGTTCAGAGAGGTCTGCTTCTATTCCGTCTTCTTCGTGCCAATCATTCTGTTCAGGCTGTTTCAAAGGGGGAAAGGCGATGAGTGAAGTCCACCCACCGTCAGGGACATAGATACCGTACTGTTTGTACACGTCATATCCGTCAACATATAACTTTCCCGACATCATAAGATTATAGCGTTTTCAGAGACGTTTTTAATGACCCGTGCGCCTGTCACGCCTTGAATAGACACAACTGACCATTTACGGGCGTTAACTGTTGCAGAAGCCCCCTGAAACACGTAAATCTCGTGTCTTTCAAGAGTGTCACAATCAATGACCGCCGTTGTGCGCCCGATGAGAATAGCCCTTTTCGGGTTTTTCAACTCAACGAACCCCGCATCAATGTAAACACCGTATTTCTCAACGCCGAAAGGCTTGAAGAGCCTGAATGTTGAGAGGTTCGGGAAACGGTTTTTCAGGCAGAACTCCATTCCTTTTGTTGAAGAGAAAAGCCTGAAAATATCTTCAAGGGTCTTCTCCCGTCCTGTGAACAGAGAGCAAGCCCCAAGAAGTTTTGCCTGTGCGTAAATCTGTCTGATAATATCTTCCATATTATTCCTTTATTTAAGTTTCACACCTTTCAACTGAATATCGTTCACTGCGTCTTTAACCTCTTTGATATTCTGACGGACATCTGAGAAGCCCTCCGAAATTTTATCAGTGTGCTGCTCAATGTTCAGAACGCTTCTCAGAATGAGGTTCACAGAAGCGAGAAGAAGTTTCGTGTTCTCTGCAATTGAGAACGTGTGTCCCTGTATGGCTGTCGCCCGCCCGTTCAGTTCATCCACGCTTTCCTGTGAAGCCGTTGCGATTCCTTTCTGAGAGGCTTCACGGCTTGCCTCGTCTGTGACTGTGAACATATTTTTCACACTGTCAGGGAGATTTTCCCAAATAGTGGCGAACTCTTCTCCAACGGCGTTCAGGTCAGAGGCGAAACCGCCCATTGAATTGATAACAGCGTCAAGCCCCTGAAACTCTCCGTTCTTAAACCATTTCGCCTTGTACTTGTCAAAGATTTCTCCGAGCGGCTCTTCAAGGAATTTACTGATGAGCATACGTTTCATAACGTCAGCGACAATCTCATTCACTTTCTCGCCCCACGCTTCGGCGTAGTCTTCGCCCGCCTGAAACGCTTCAAAGAAAGCGTCTCCGAGTTCAGACGCAATGTCGGCACTTGTGCCGCCGATGATGTCTTCCACCAGTTCATTGATAATCTGAACAGCCTGTTGCCCGAGTTCTTCAATCTGACGCTCCATGTCCTCAATAGCCCCGTGGTCAGTGTCTTTCTTGTCCTCTTCCTGTTTTATCTGCTCATACAAAAGAAGCTGCTGTTTGCTGATGTTTTCAAGTTGTTCACGGGCGTTTGCATACTTGTTGCCGCCGAGAGCCTTGTCAGCAGTGTAGGCGATGTTTCCGTAGGCAGTGGCAAGTTTGTCAGCGGTCTTTTCAAGGAGTTCAGAATTTGTTCTGACGTTGCTGAACATAAGAGACCAAACAGCGTTCCAATCATTTGTTGCAGCCTTAGCCCGAAGGAGTTCAAGATAGGTTGTGGAGAGGGTCTGTCTCACTCTGTCAATAGACTTCTGTGAGTTCTCTTGAAGCCTGAGAATGTCAGCATTATCAAGTTCCCATTGGAGTTGGTCAATACGTCTCTGTAAACGCTCTATTTCTTCCTGTTTCGATTCGTCATCGTTGAAGAGATTTGCAATGGCAGTCGCAACCTGTAAGGCGGCTGAAATTACAGCGAGAATGACAGAGGCTTTTTCAACCGTCTGAATAGCCTTTGAAGCCGTTGTAGCGGTTGCGGTCATCGCTGTTGACGACATCTGAACCAACTGAACAATACCGTTTATCATTGAGAGGGTTGAAGTGGCTATCTGACCCGCCGCCGAAATAACTTCTCCGACAGTTCCACCGACAGCCTCTCCGATTTCTTCAAAAGAACGGGTACACTCATTCAAGGTTTTGTATAGGTCTTGCCATTCCTTGATTGAGCGTTTGTCGGGTGCAACGTCAGTCTTAGCCTTTTCTTTCGCTACGGCTTTCTGAGCCGTCTGAACCTTTGCCCTTGCCTGAGCGAGTTGAGTTCCTGAGCCGCCTTTCTTTTCAAGGTCTCTCAGTTCCTCTTCGGCTTTGCTCAGTAATTGTTGCAACTGTTCAAGGCTGAGTGTGGCGATGTGATTGCACCAAGCCTGATAGGTCTCTTCACGCTGAGCGAATTGAACGTCAACAGCGTTCAGGGCTTCTTGCTCCTGACGGTTCAGTTCATCCACATTGCCCTGTGTCACGCCTGTTCTGAGTGTGCTTGTAACATTGCCCTCAGCGTCTTTCTCATAAAGAGAATTACGCCTTTCAGCGAAGTCTTTCTCAATGTTCTGACGTTGCTGTTCATAGGTCATTACGTCTTTCAGCATTTCATTCAGGGCGGCTTTGTTTCCCTCAATTCTGATTTGGTCATTCACTCTTCCGTATGCCGCCAACATATCTCGTTGCTCCTTTGAGAGGTCTGCCGTTGTCAGGTTCAAAGAAGCACGGTAATTTATCTGTTGTTCCTTTGTCGCTTCGGGGTTCGCATTGAGCCATTCAAGAACCTTTTTGTCTTTCAGTTCTTCAATCATTCTGTTAGCCCTGTCAACATTCTCAGCGGTAAGACGGGCGTAGTTCAAATCCACCTGAGCGATAGACTTCTCATAGCCCTCATCCATAGCGTCAATTTCAGCCTGACGGATGTCAAACTCAGCCTGAATGACTTCTGCTTTTACCTTTTCTGAATACTCTCTGATGTTTGCTGCTCGTTCAGCGGCAGCGTCAGCAAGAGCCTGAGCGTTGTTGTCATCATCATTGCCACCGCCGCCACCGCCACCGCCTGAGGGAGACGGAAGAAACGCCTGATAGTCTTTCAGCATTTGGTCAAGGTTGGCTAACTGTTCATCACTGTTGGCGATGATAGTGTTGAACTTTGTGACCTCATTTGTGGCAGCTTGCAACTCAGCCGTTCTCAGCCGCAAAGTTTCCTCTGCTGCTTCAAGCCCTGACTGTTTTCTATCATAACTATCTACCGAAGCGTTGACCATCTTCATTTCTCTTCCTCCAAGAAGAAATTGCCCTGTATTGGTCTGATTAGCGGCTTGCCCAGGTCTAGCGTTGAACCTTTCTTCTGCCCTGTCTCGGTTTGCCTGTGCTTGGTCTCGGTTTGCCTGTGCTTGGTCTCGGTTAACGACAGCCTGTCGGCGTTCAAGTTCTGCCGACATTTTCTGTGCGACAATCTCTTCTCGTTTGGTTTGAAGAGCCTTTGCAACAGCCAATTTGTTCAGGCTTTCTATGTGGTCATCAACAGCCTTTTTATTTTCTCTGTGCAGTCTTCCCTCTTCATCAAGTTCAGCATGGTATTTAGGAATGATAGCCTGAACCTGAGAGATAGCCTTTCGGCGGTCATTCAGAGAGGCGGTTTCATCGTGAATGGTGTTGATGAGAATTTCAAGTTTGCTGATTTCCTCTGCTGTGCTCTCGGCAGCCGATTTCTGAGCCTCCAAAACAGCGTCTTCTGTTTCTTTGAGACGTTCCAATTCCTCTTCCTGAGCCTTGATACGCTCATTCACAGCGTCAATTGCTTTTTCAGTGTCATTCTGTGTGTCAGCAAACAGAGTGAAAGCCGTCACAGCGGCTCCAAGAACAGAAAGCACAAGCCCAAGAGGGTTTGCCTTGCACACCATATTGAAAAGCAGCATAGCGTCTTTTGCTGAGCGCACAGCGGGAACAAGAGCCAAGAACGCCTGAGCGGTTTGCCATATAGCCATAAGTTTATGAGCGGCGGCAACCAACAAGACGGCGGCTTTGTACGTTCCGTATGTCGCAATAACGGTCAAAAGAACCTTTCCGATTGTCTCCCAATGTTCAATGAGTGAAGATGTGAGAGAAAGAGCGTCACTGATGACCCCCTCAGAACTCTTTCCTATTTCATTGAACATTTGTTCGATTTGGTCTTCAATGTTTGAGATTTGACCTGAAATAGTCTGAGACTGAGCAGCCATAAGACCGCCGAATTTACTACCCTCATTTGTCAGATTAAAGATAGCCTGTTGTACCTGAGGGAAGCCGACCTTGCCCTCTTCAACAAGTTTCTTGACCTCACTTTCAGCGACACCAAACTGTGCGGCGAGTTCAGCCATAAGAGGAATACCACGCCCCAAGAACTGATTGAGGTCTTGGGTGTACAAACGCCCTTGAACCATTGTTGTGCCATAGAGATACGCAAGGTCGTTGATAGGGATAGAAAGACCCGCTGCGATGTCTCCAAGCCTGATAAGAGTGTCATTCACTTTGTCGGCTTCAAGACCGTAGGCGAGAAGTTGTTTTGCACTGTTGGCAATGTCACTCATTCCGAAAGGTGTTGTAGCGGCAGTCTTGACAAGTTGGTTCATAAGGGCAACAGCCTTTTCCTCAGAGCCGAGCATCGTCTTGAACGCGATTTCAAGTTTTTGAAACTCGCCCCTGACGTTGGCTACCTGAACGACAAAATCTTTCATCTGAGCGGCTGCAAACATTGTCGCTGCCGCTGCGCCTATTTTCTTGAAAGTGTCGTCAATTCTGTTTCCCTCTTCAACAGCCTTGTTGCCAATACCTGAGAGAATACGTTTGCTTTCAGCCGCTCCCGTCTTTAATTGAGAATTATCAAGAGCGACACCATAATTCAGTCTTCCTTTATCTCTGTTCATTGTCAGTCACAGTTTTCAAAAAATTTGCGTACTTCTTCTTTATTCGCAGGGTCATCGGCTTTGATGACCTTTTGAGTATTTACAGGCTTTTTCCCCTCGTCTTTCTTGTCTTTCTTGTCGTAAGACGGGATGACAGCCCCGTACATAATCAAGTTGGCGTAACTCATATTCAGGACGTAATCAAAAGTCAAATTATAAGCCTTTGAAACTCCCGCTATGATAGCCCAAATACTGTCATTTAATTCTCCACTTTCGTCTGATGCAGAAGATTGATTTCTGTCAGGAAAGTGGTAAGCCCGAAAAAATCACTCAACTCCAATGTCGCCAAGACCTTTGAAATGATGTCAAACAGTTCAGACGGGCGACACTCCCTGAGAATTTCTTCTTTCAGGCTTTGAACAGGGTCAAAGACCTCTTCACTGTAACGGCGGGTGTCAATCAGCCCCCACAGACAGCGTTTCCCGCCCGTGAGAACTCTTTTCTTCACAGGCTGACAGTTCTTTGCACCGAGAATGAGAACCGCCGCCATTTCGCCTAAAACAGCACAGTCCTTGGCAACAGAGAGGCATTCTTCAACGACCTTTTCTGTGTCAAGGGCTATGTGTGGAAGCCGTGAGACGGCTTCTGAGAGCATTATGATAGTTGCTGTCGTAGGTGGAGCAACCGTGTATGTCTTCTGACCGACCTGAATGTCAAACGGCTTTTCAAGAACGGTTTCAGAAGCCTTTGTTTCAACTCTTTTAGTATCTTCCATAATTCAAAAAATGATGATTTGTAAACAGGGGTCGGAATCGAACCGACACACTCTCAGACGTTGAGCCTGAGCGATACCACCACCTATCAACCCTGTTGAAGTGTTTTTGCCTTAGGTTGTCTTTACATAAGGCTTCAAGGTCTTACCTGTCTTCGGTTTCAGGCAGCGGGCGGTGTATTTCAGCATCTTTCCGTCTGCGGTTGAGTATGATTCGTCACAACGAACGACAGAGCGGTCAATCAGACAGCCCTCACACTCTTCATCCTCAGGAGTGATGCGGAAAGCGTGTTCGCCCGAAATAAGACCGTCATTGTCTTCAAACGGACGCTGCTTGCCTTTCTTCACGAAGATTTCAAACTCGAGCGTATAGGTGTTCTTACCGTAACGCACGTCAACAAGGTCGCCGCCCTCTTCTGTGGCGGTCTTCTCAGTGCCCGCAGTTGGGGTCACTTTTGTACTGTCTTCTTTCGGCGTGTCAAGTTCAGTCCACTGAGCAGATGAAGCGGGTGCTCCGTCTGTTGATGGTGTGGTCTCAATCTTGCACTTGCCCCACGATAATACCGACATAGTGTAAATTTTTTAATTGTTTGTACTCTTATTCTTCGCCGTCAAAATAACGGTATTTCAGTTTCACGACAACGAAATGGCTCTGTGTCTCAGGTTCAGCCTCTGTGTAGATCGTCTGTTGAAGTTTGAAACGGTAACAAGACTTCTCGGCTGTCAGGCTTTTGACCCAAGCGGCAGCGGCTTTCTCAATCTCTTCACAGCGTTCCCCGTTCTCTTCACTCACACCTGTTCCGTTACCGTCAGTGTCAGGGATGAAGATGTTGACGGTTACAACTCCCGTCTGAACCTGTTCTGAGAGACCCGAAGTAAAAATGACTACTGCGTCCTCCTGACGGCTGTCACGTGGGCGCATTCCCTTTCGGTAAACCTCTCCTGAAATGTTCTGAGCGAGGCTGCTGTTCTTCAAGAGGCGGTAGATGTCGCCCTGAACTTGTTTTGATGTCAATTCTGCCATATTGCTTTGTTATCTTAATTAAATCCGAGTTGCTTCAACAGTTTCTCCGTCAGGCTGTCCGCAAGGAGTTCAGAACTGTCAAGAACGTCAAGCCCCTTTGCTGACACATAAGCTGCGTAGTTCATTCCCGCCACAACGATGAGACACATTGACTGCGGAAATTCTCTTGCCACTTTCTTAGCGTAAGCGAGACCGTCTTTCGCTCCCTGAGAGCCTGACTTCACTACTGCGAAATCAGAAGACTTGATGACACGCCCGTTAGCCGTGATAATGTAGCCGAGTGAACTTCTCAGGTTCCCCGTTTGGTCTTTATAACTGTCAGTGGAACGAGCTTTATTCAGACAGGTTTCCCCGATATACATTAAGGTTCTAAGAAGAGCGGTTTTCAGGCGTTCAATATGCTCATCCGTGTAACGCTCAATTTCCGACATCGGTGTCAACTGTGTGATAGGCATTGTTTCTGAGTTATTTTTTTCAAATTCGCTCTCTGTGGCGTTTACTTTTCTGATTGGCTCTGTTACAAGCAAAGAAAAAGTAAAGCCCGCATTCGGGCGCATTCGGGGTTAAACGGTAATTCGTATCATTGCTGTGGCTTCAAGCGGCACAACCTCAATGGTGCTGAACTCGCCGAGAACTTTCCCTGAAAGGTCTTTCAGTCTGACCCGCTCAGAAGTTACAGGGGTGTCTTCTTCAATGAATACCTGATAGGTCTTCTTTGTGAAGTGTTCGCCTCCGAGAGCCTGAGCAAGTTGATTTACCTTGACAGGGACAATATTACAGGGCTGAGGGTCTCCCCAAGACGCAGAGACGGGCTGAGAACGGTAACCCGTTTCAGGGTTTATCGCTCCCGCCGCCTGTGCCTTGAATTCGATTGTTCCGTTTTGAATTATCATAGCCGTGAACCTTTATATCCGTAAACGGGTTTCTGAGAGGCTGAACCGTCAGGCTCAAACTCAGCATAGAGAGCCTTTGCCTGATTTCTCAGCCGTGTTCTCTGTTCATCCGTGAAAGAGAATGACTGCCCGCCCTGTGAAACGTCAGGAGCGAGAGAGAGCCACAGATAGAGGTCTGCTTTCGCAAGATTGTATTCTTTACCTTTCAGAACCTCAGCCGTAGCGGGTTTGTCAAGGTCAAGACCTCTTTTCTCTGCTGTCTCAACAAGCGTCCTGAGCGGAACAGGATAGGCGTTTACGCTTTTCAGGGATTCTACAACTGTTGCCATAAGCCTGAGACTTTTTCAGATTACCAACTCTGTGCGTCTGTCTTTACGTACAGGTTACGATATGCAGTGTCAAAGACAGGCACAGCGTCAGCCTGACCGATTGTTACTTCTGACTGAGGTTCACAAGTTCCGTACTTCTTCACAACAGTATGAGAACGCTCTGCACGGATGATGCAGTCGTTATTCTCAGCGAGAATGTCATACTGAGTAGAACCGAGAACAGGTGTTTCAGACAGGATAAGACGATTGTTCTCAAACGGGTTGCCGCTCTCAGAAGAACCGTCACTGAACTCACGGGTAATGGTTTGGTCAATCACACGCAACTGAATGCCGTTCAGCCAAGCCTGTTTAGCAAGCATGGCATTGACCTGAGCGAGGTCAGGTGTGCTGCCTGTTCCTGTGACGTTCTGAACGACAGTCGCACATTTCTTGATGATTTGGTCTGCTGAGCAAATCTTGTAGAGTTCGTTCAGGTTGATGAAGCCGTACTTAGGGTTCAAGCCCTTAGCCTTAGCGAAGTTCACAAGTGACACAAGGTCGCCGATAATGTCAGCGGAAGCAGCATTGCCCCAATTTGAGCCTGTCTTCTGTTTCATATCGTCATCCACGCCATAGTCAAGGTCAAACTCGTTGGCAAAGGTGGCATTTGTGGTTGTTGTGAAATGAAGAACACCCGCATTGGAAGCAAGTTTCCAAGCGATATACTCCAACTCAGACTGAACGCCGTTGAAACAGAAGTCAACGTCCTCTCCCCAATACTCAACAAGGTCAATTGCACTTGCATCAGGAGCGAACGCACGGGCTGTTTGATAAGCCTTGATTTCGTCACGCTTCATTTCACGGCTGATAGCGATGAACGGAATGTCGCCCATTGCCATTTCAAAGTGTGGGCGGCGTTTTCTCAGTGTTGTACTGTTGTCTGACTGAATGTCGGCTGCAACATTCTTCTTTGCGAGCTGATTGCTGAGCGTCTTCCAAGTGAAGCCGTTCACTTTCTTCACAGGGAAGTGGGTGCCGAAAAGAAACGGTTTTGCGTCAGCCGAATTAAGACGGGTCTGAACCATCTGTTGGGTAAGACCCTCAATGAGTGTATTTACTATTGTTGCCATAAAGAGTCAAATTTTAGTAGTTGATGATACCTGTCAGATGTTTCTTCACGCAATCAGGCAGCGGGTTTCCTTTGGTCACACCGATGAGCCAAGCGTCCGTGTCAAAGTTCTGACCCTGAACAACAGGCTTGCCTGTTCCTGAGAGGGAAAGCGGGGTGTACTTCAATGCAGAGGTAGTAGTGCTGCTTTCAGCCGCTGCCTCAATGATGAACCCGCCAACAGCGATTTTCACGCCGAGAGTTGTGCCGACAGTGATTGTGTCGTGCGTCTTCTCTGTGTCATTGATAGCCGTGATTGCGTAAGCCTTTTTGCTCTCGTCAGCCATAATAAAGTCGCCAACCTTGAAGTTGTGACCTTTCTTGACCTTGATAGCGACAGCGGTTGTTGAAGCCTCTTCTGTCACTTCTGCAATCTTAATCACGTGGCAAATGCCGTCAATGGGCGTACTGAGGACAGAACCCTCACGGAGAAAGTCTCCTCCGAGTTCAGAGACGTTCACTGAAACGCCGCCTCTGATGTCTGCAACTTTGTGCATGAAGACGCGAGGGGTCTGTGTGTCCTTGCGTCTTTTAACTGTCATCGACATAATGATTGAAATTAGAAGTTAAACAATTAGAACGGCTGAGCCTCTCCGTTAACCTGACCGCCTCTGTGAGAGATAGCGGCTTCCTGTTCTTTGGTCAGTTCCGTTCCGTGATTTTGACCGCCGTTCGCAGCGGCGGGCTTGCCGAAAACAGCCCCTTTCTGAGTGATTGAAGACTGAATATCGCCGACCTCTGTTGTGATTTCGCCGATAAGGGTCTGAAACTGTTCTTCTGTCAAGTTCTCAACGGGTGTACGATTGTACGCCTTTTGAATGTTTTCAGGCAGTTTCGCAATCAGGGTTGAAATTTGCTGTCTGCGGGTTTCGGTTGTGCGGTTGTTCTCCATACTGTCAAGCCTTTCACTCAGTTTCTTGTTTTGGTCAAGAAGCTGCTGCAAGAGTTGATTTGTTGTGTCATTCGCACCCCCGCCTGTGGGTTGTGTCTGTTGACCTACGGGCGGAACAGCGGCGGGCGGTGTCTCAATCTTTACGCCGTCTTTGAGACCGTATTTTGTCTCATAGTTGTGAACAGCGGTCTGCTGAGCCTGTGTCGCACGGCTATCCCCGTAACTCTCCAAAACTTGCTGAAACGTCACCCCGTCAACGGCGGTCTGAACCTGTTCAGCGGTTGTGACAGTTTGTGCCAACTTTGTAGCCACCCTGTCTAAAATCGCATCGCTCACTCCCGCAAATTTGGTTTTGAGCGCATTCAAAAGTAATGTTTTCATATATGAACTAAATTAAACTGATGAGTTTATGCCGCAAAGGTAGTGGAAATTTCCGAAAATGATTACAATATATAATCAGAAAAATTTGGTTTTATGAGAATTTCTTCTATAAAAGGCATTTTTGAACCAAAATCCTTAACAGGAGTTAAAAATAAACTGTAAAGATGATTTTTTCTCCCAAAACATTTGTTATTTTCAAAATACTTGCCTTATATTTGCACAGTGATTTCAATATAATCACATTTTAACCTCAAAAAACAGAAGAGAAATGAAAGCAAAACCCGTTCTTGCATACGACACAAAGTTTATCAACCGAAACTATCTCATCAAGGCTTCAGGTGTTGACGCTCAGGGCAACAGAGTTCACAAACTCGTTGGCGTTTCAGGAGCAATTGAACTCATCGGAGTTGAAATGTTCAACAAACTTCTTAACAGAGCGGTAAAAGCAATGGATGACAAATGCGTTTGCAAACTCCGCAGAGGTATCAAATTCTCATTTTATAGCAAATAAACAGTATGACTATGACAGACAAAATGAAAAAAGCCTTTGACAAGACCAAGGCGAACCACCCTGACGCTCTCGTTCTTTTCAGAATGGGCGACTTTTATGAACTGATTGAAGATGACGCAAAAATCGCCTCTGACACTCTCGGTATCATCCTGACCCGTCAGAACGAGGACACTTATTGCGGTTTCCCACATTATGCACTTGACACCTATCTCCCGAAACTTATCAGAGCGGGACACCGTGTCGCAATCATAGACCCACAATGAAAACAATCATAGAAGCGGCTTTTCTGATAGGTTTTGAACCGTCAGCGGAAGACCTGTCAGAAGCCGCCCTCTTTGAAGAGGCTCAGGCTTATTTGATGCAAATTCAGTATTAACCAAATAAATTTCAGAATTATGAACACAACAGCAACAACAGACCTCCAAGCAGGTCTCAACGAAGTGGTAATTAACAAAGTTCGCCGAATGATTGACGGCAAGGCTCAGGGCGTTCAGGCGACTATGCAACGCCTTATTGACGAGGGGAAAATGGCTCAGGACTTCATCGCCCCTATCGGAGTGAACCTGAAAGCCAAAGACCACAGCCCTGTGATAACATTCAGCGGAGAGGGCAATTTGATGATGAATATGCCTGACGGTCAGTTCCGTCTTCACGACAACGCCATAGGGCAACTCGCAGAACGTATGGGCGTTCCGTCTCGCTATCTGAGAAACCTTGCAAGCGGCGGTCAGGAGTGGCAAGTTCTTCTCGCCGCTGAAATTCTCAATCAGCACAGTGATTGGACGCAACGAAGCCGAGTTCTTGTCAGAGCCGTTGGCAATCAGGTCAGGGGTGTTCTCTCTGACAGTTATCGCCGCCTGAACAGTGTTGAAATTCTGACCGCCTTTGTTCAAGAGGCAGCGGGTCAGGGGGCTGTCATTTCTGACGCTTATATGAACGACACTAAGGTTTGGGCTGAAACCATTCTCCCTCAGCCAATCATCGTACCGACAGCAAAGAACGGGGACGTGGTCATCTTTGCGGGGGCAAGGTTCTCAACCTCTGACTACGGGGACGGGGCTGTTGATATGAGAGCCTTTCTTCTGAACGGGGCTTGTCTCAATGGTATGGTCAGGGAGAGCGTTATGAAACAAATTCATCTTGGCTCAAAATTGCCTGACACGCTCGCCCTCAGCCGTGAGACGTATGAACTTGACACGAAGACCACAGTTTCAGCCGTGAGAGACCTCACAAAGGGTCTTTTCAGCCGTGAGAACCTTGAACAGAAAGCCTATGAGATACAGGGGGCTTCTGAAATTGACGTTGACCCTGAAAAGGAAATCACGAAATTGACAAAGAGCGGTCTTCTGTTGAAGCAAGAGGGCAAAGAGGTTGAGAAAATCTTGATGAAGAACGACCCCGAAGACGGCGTTCAGGGAGCGGCAACCCTTTGGAAACTCACTCAGGCTATCACAGCCCACGCCCGTGAGTTGACCCCTGAAAGAAGCCGTGAACTTCACGAGATTTCAGGCAACCTCTTGAACCGTGTCAAGTTGAACGCATAAGACACAGAGGTCAGAACGCCCGACACGCCGCCACAGAAGCCCGTGTCGGGCTTAACTCTTGACAGAGGCGTAAACCATTATCAAAGTGAGAAACCCCGCTCAGAAAGCGTTTAGATAACTGAAAATCCTTTCAGTTTGGGTTCTCAGGATGATTTACTCACAAAGTAAAGTAAAGAAAAGGAAAGTAGAGTAAATACCTATCGGTATAGAAAACCCGCCTGACAGGTTCAGGCGATAAAATAAAATTCAAGAACTATGGCAAAGAAAAATTTCAAAATCAGAGTGAAGTTTGTGTTCTCAGGCTCAGTCATTGTCAGGGCGCACGATAGAAAAGAAGCAGAGGCTGCGGCTGAAAAGCACATCGCCGCACATCTCGGTAAGGTTGAACCCCTTGAAGAGGATATTCAGGATTGGGACATCAATCTGAAAGGAACAACTGTTGTGAACCGTCAGGAAGAGAAAGGGGCTGAGTTATGATGAACAAAGATAGTGAACAGTATGAAAGCCTGAGAAAGAAACTTCAAAAGTTACAGGCTCTTGCAGAACGGGGCTATCAGGGAGAGGCTGAGAACGCCCGCCGAGCCGTTGAAAGGATCTGCGAACAGTACGGCGTGAAGATTGAAGACGTTTTGGATATTGAAACCCAACGCCCTTACAGATTTGAGATTGGGCGTGGCAAAGATGATATGAACCTTTTCATCCGCTGTTTGTCCGCTGTCTGTGATATAGCGGGGATGACCTACCGAAAGCCGACTCGTTCTTCTATTGAGATTGAAATGACCGCTCTTCAATATGCTGACACGCTCAGCCTTTTCAATTGGCATAAGGCTAATTACGAACGTGAGTTAAAAGAGTTCATGGAGTCTTTTATGAGCGCATATATCGGGAAGCACAACCTGTTCTTTGAAGAAGAGCGAAAGGGGAGCAGCGATGAAGAACTGACGCTTGAAGATATTGAACGCATACGCCGTGTATGGAAGATGCGTGAGGCTATGAGCGATAATACTTATCACAAACAGTTAGAGGCAAGATAATGGGAAGACCTAAAGGCAACGGGCTTGTTGAAATTACAGGCGAGAACCGACAACAGGATAGCGGGTGGTTTTGTATGGATTTGGTGCGCTTTCTGTCAGATGAAGAAAACACTACGGGCGATTATTGGCATCAGCGTTTTCTTGAAGCAAAATCAGGCAACTGTGCATACAAGGACAAATGCCCGCGATATGCGAGAACGATTGAGAAGCACGGGAAACGCCCTGTGCAGTTAAACTTATTTTGAACCCCAATTATAGATAACAATGAAGAAAGAGCATATTTATCGGGTTGTTTTCAAACAACCGCCCTTAGAGAATGATGACAGAAGAGAGTTCTTCTTTACCTCTCTGTCTGCGATATATGACACTTTTACGCCTGAACAGGTCGGCTGTAAGGTTGAAAGGCTTTGGACTTTGAGAATTTCAGACGGCAAACCGTATAACGGGCGTTTGTGTGAGATTAAAAGGGAAGAGGTTCGCCGAAAAGCGCAGAAACGCCCCGTAAACGGCGCAAAAAATTCCAAGTGATAACTTACAGCAGACAAAGACAAAAGCCCGACAACGGGCGAAATCGAAGAAAATAACTCAAAAATAAGTTACAAGTATGTCAACAGAAAGAACAATCACGCTGCGTAAGAGAATGGCAGCGTCAAAATGTAAAGACACAGAGGGAAGAGCAATTCAGTTTCTCGGGTCAGGTTATATAAACAGAACAAAGGACGGTCAGGGTTGTCACTGTTCGCCTGACGCTCTTTTCATCTCAGAATTTCTCCCCAAATTGAAATGGTCAGAGGGCGAGGTGGATGTTGACCTCACTCTCAGCCTTGACCCTATTGAGGGCGGGCGGCAGATGTGGGTCTTCGGTCTCAGGCTCAAATCCCGTTCACTGACCCCGTTCAAACCAAAACTTATCAAACGTGATACGGAAAGTGAAGAGAGGGAGCGGGCTGATACGTGGAGCATCAAGAACGGAGCTTGTTATCTTGACTGTTGGTGCAGCAAGGCTTATTTTGAACAAATTCCTGTTACCTCAGAGCCGTTTCCCGTATGGGCTACCGTGAAGAGAGTTTCTTCCGAGAATTTTGTCAGTTCAAAGAAAAACCTGTAATTTTGCAAGCGTTATGAAACAGATACCGAAAATCATTCAAGACAGAGCCACAGAGCAAGGCTTCAACAGCATAGAGTTCATCGGCAAGCGTGAGGGCGCACAGGCGTTCTCTGTCGGCTCAGTTGATGAAGAGGGCTTTGCTCTCCCAACAGGCTTGCCAACGGTTTACCTGTTGAGAGACGGGGAAATCACAATCAAGACAGGGGAAGAGGCTCTGAACCTACTTTGAACCTTTTAACAGGCGTTTTGCGAATTTAGGATTGATGAGTTTGTCATCCACTCGCATAACGCCTATTTTTGTCCTCTTCATAGCCCCGATGTAACCCTCAAAATCTTTTGCGCTTCCTTTCTTTCCCGACTGAGGGTCATACCATAACAGTGACCCGTCTTTCTTCCGTTCAAGACAGAAAACGTGTGCAGACCCTTTCTTCCACTCGCAGTATACCTCATAACGTCCAACCTCTTTCGCCGTGTCTGATATGAAAGCAGTCTTTGAGGCGGTTGAGTTCCCGACTGATGACGTGAGAGACCAAGTGTAGGACGGGCGTTTCCCGTCTGCGGTCAGATAACGGTCTCTCCAATCAAAACCGTTCTTCGGACACCACTTGCGGTAAAACTCATCCCCCGCATTTGAAGCCGCTTCAACATTAAAGCCACGCCGTCTGAGTTCATAAGCGACAGTACAGGTCTGACAGTTGTGATGATAGCCCAATTCACGGGCTTTTGCAAGCGTATAGTTTGGGTTCGGATGAAGAGCGTCTGCCTCAGTGAAGTTCATTACTTTGCCCTGAATGACAGGTAGAGCCGCTGACAGTTCTCTGTTGTTCTGAACCTGTTCAGGCGTGAAGCCGCCTTTCTTCCTGTTGAACTTCATAGCCTCAGACAGTTGTTTTGGCGTGTCATACGGGGTCTTGGAGCCGTAGAGTTCAGCGTACCCCTTTGGGAAGTATTTCAGATTGTCTTTCACAAAATACGGCATACAGAGAGAGCGTTTCGCCCGTTCTTCATTTTCCTCAGCCCACGTTCTCAGTCTGTCAGGAACGTCTTTCACTGTGTTCTGAGAAGTTGAAGAGACTTCTTCTCCCGCCAAAATTCGGCGATTGTCCTCTGCCATTTCTTCTTCTGTCTTCAAGATTGAAACAGCGTGACAGCGGCAATGAGGATGCCACCCCGTGAATTTGAAATCCTTTGGGTAACGCCCCACAAGTTCATCGCAGATGTCAGTGAACGGGTGCGGGAGACCGTCAGCACCGAGCAGTGTATGGTTATTGCTCAGAACAATTTCAATCCCTACAACAAAATCAAGCTGCTGCCACCGCTCATGGTCTGCGGTTCTGTATGCGATATTGGTTTCTGTCGCTGCAAGACGGCGGGCGTTCTTATAAGATGAGCGGTACACGCCACGCCCTGAATGAAAAGCCGCTGCCCTCTGAGACAGTTTCAAATTGCCGTGTTCGTCCCTGACCCGCCTGAACAGCATATCGGGGTGCCTGAGCCATTGACGGAGTTCACGGCTCATTTCATCGGCTGAGAGACCGTTTCTGATACCGACATCAAGACCGAGTTCAATTTCATTCTTGAAAGCCTCAGTATAACGCCACACACGGTCAGAGAGGTTCAAGCCGTTCTCCTTTCGCGACAGAAAGGCTTCAAGGGCTGTGCCGTTTGTGCTGAAATAACGGCGGTATTGAGCCTGAGAGAGTTTCCCAACATTATCCCCGAAGACTTGACGGGCGAGTTCATCATTCTTGTTGTTTGATAGCGTCCAAGCAGACCTGATACCGTTGGCAATTACCGCCGTGAGGTCTGTTTTTAGCCCGTTCAAGAGGTTTTCAACTTCTTTACGTGTAATTGGATAGTCTGAGAAAGAAAAGAGCCTGTCGGGGCTGATTTCGTCTATTTTCACACCTATTCTTGCCGCTTCACGCACAGCAGCGTTAAAAACCCGTTCAACCTGACGTTGGATTTCCGTCAGGTTGTTCAGGTGTTTCTTATCCCATTTGCTTATCTTCTTTGCCATAACTACTTCTCCGTAATGTCAGGTTCTGAGGTTCTTTGAATGAAATTTTCACAGGCGGGGTCGCTCAGGAATATGCAGAACTGACCGCCGTTCTGTCTGAGAGGGCAACGACACAAAATCAAATGACCGTCAAGAGCCTTGCTGTGCCAATCATAACTGCGTTCGCAGTCACGGCAACGAAACTTGACCTCTTCTTTTGAAGCCCTCTTTGCGGGGGGTTCTTCTCGCTGCTGCCATAGTCGCTCAGGTTATTCAGTGAGGTTGAACCCGTCAATCATTTCATCCTGTCTGATTTCCTCGAGGGTCTTATCCACATCGTCACTCTCTCCGAATTTCTCAATGCTCTCACGTTGCGACATCAAAGGTTTGTTTCCGTTGGCGGTCATCAAATTCGTGATTTCATCTTTCTTGTCTGTGATTGTATAGGCTGTTACAACCTGTTCAACAGGGAGAGCGTCTATATCGGCGTGATAGGCTTCTCCGAGAATGATTTTCGCAAATGACTTCAAGACGTTTGTTTCACGGTCAAGGAACTCAATGAGCGTACCTTTCTCGTCTTTCACTTTCAGTTGAGCGTCAATGAATAGTTGCTTGCGGCTCTCTCCTGAAAGGGCTGTCTGCGACATCTTCTCGTATGACCAATCAGGAAGTTGAAGAGACGTGAAGAACAGGTTTCTGAGTTCTGATACCTGATATTTCAGGCTTTCAACAGACTGCGCCCAAGTGATGTAGCCCGCTGTTGAGCCTTTCGGATATTGAAGAACGCTCCTGAACTCCTTGTCGCCTGACTTCTCATCGCCATAACTGATTTGCTCATCGGCGAAGACGGCAAAGATAGGTTTTGAATTTTCACGCAGATAGTTTCCGTTACGGCTCAGAGACCATTCCATTTCATAGACCATATTTGAGGTGTCTTCCCAAATCGGTTTCTCACGCCAAGCGTAAATGGCGGGTATCTTGCCGAGTGTGATAGGCTCATTCTCAACCTCAGCCATTGTTCCCGTTTCTGTTGACCATTTGACGTGTCGTGTGGCGGTATAACAGTCATAGAACCTGACAGACTTTTTGCCTATCTTGCGGGTATAGCCAACGGACATAGCAACCATATCCCCGTATTCATCAAAGAGCGGGTAAAGATTGTCGCCGAGCATAGGGCTGAACGTGCGGCAACGGAGTTTCAGAAGAGACTTCACGCCGTTGTAGATATTGTTCGGTTGTTCCACAGCGTACCACAGTGTCATAATTTCACAGCCCGCAAAGAGCCGTCTGAAACGCTCAACATTCACACTGTCAATGCGTGTCTTGTCGTAGATCGCTTCAAGGAACGCCGCAACCTCTTTCTGACGGTCATTCTGAGGCTTATAGACACGCTTCACGGGAATGCCTGTGACAAGTTCTGTCATACGCTTTGCGGCAAGTTTCTGAAACGGTAGAAGAATACGGGTCACAGCCTGAATGCCGTCTTCTGTGATGATGTCAGGGTATTTCCCCGTGTTCGCGACAGGGTGCTTTTTCGGGTTGTACTCCTGTTCAATACCATAACGCCCCAACCAAGTGGGAACGTTCAATGCTTTCTCACTGAGGGCTGCAATCTTTTCGTCAGCCCTCATCGTTTCTGAGTTCAGAATTTCTTCGATTGTCATACTCTTTGATTTTTTGAAGTGATTGAATTTCTTATCTTCTGACCACCTTTTTGAGACGGTCAAGGTCAATGCTCTGTGTCCGTCTCAACGGATAGAACGTGTTGGCGAGAGCGTCAAACTTGTCAGGGCTTCGCCCAAGACGGGTCTTGATGTCTTCTTTCGGTTCAATTTGAATTTTGCCGTCAGAACGGAAGAACCAACGTATTTCCTGTGCCTCTTCATCAAAGCCCGTGTCAGGCGGTAACATAGCCCCTGTGTTGTTCTTCGGGTTCAGCCAATCACGGACTGCCCAAAAGAGCCACGCCCTCATATTGACAAATGAATACTGCCCCGTCACGTCTTTGAGTTCACGCCCGTTCTGAGCCTTTGCGCCCTCAGAGAACTTGCAACTGATGATGTAGCCCGCCTCTGAATGTTCAAGTTCACAAACACGGCTGTAAACGCCCGCTCCCTCGCCGATTGTGTCAATGCTGACAAACAGGTTCATCGAGCGGCGGCGTTCAGCGGATATTTGCCCCGCCACTTTCATGTGGTCAGCCTGACCGCCTGAGTTCTGAGAACGGAACGGAGCGACCCAATTGTCACGTCTGTGAACAAAACAGGTGCTATCTCGTCCCATACCCGCCACGTCAACGCCAAGAACATTCACTGAGGCAGAAAGCGGTTCTTGCCCGTGAGCCTCTTCCCAACGCCTGTGAGCCTCTTCAAGCCATTGAGGGGGGATGAGGATATCGTCAGCGACTTTCGGGAACTTACCCAAGACTTTCTTTCTGAACAGGTCTTCGGGGCGATACCATTGCCCGTCAAACTCAAAATCGTCATGCTCAGAAGAGACCTCTTCGGGGCTTATCTTCAAGCACCAATTCTCCAACTTGTCTTGAAGCCACTCAAAGTCAACCTGACCTGGAATGACAATCTTCCTGTGGATGATGTTTGGGGCTGTCAATGAATTGAGCCTGAACCTGTGCCAACGCTCAGACTTTTGAGAACGTGCAGCGTAGCCGACTGTTTTGTTCGGGTTGAAGACCACAAGAATACGGCTGTCTCCTTGCAAGTTACCCTCAATAGCCGCATAGGTATCATCGCCGATACCTGTTGCCTCTGTCACGATGAACATTGTGTGTACGGCGTGAAAACCTGACCACGCTTCGTGATTGTTGTCGTCAGCCTTGAAGCCTGTCAGAAACCATTCTTTGTCGTTTGTTCTGATGTCATAGGTAGAGAGTTGCCCGATGAGTTCAACCCCACGGGCTTTTGCCTTGTTGAACAGACGTGAGATTTCAGGCATCATAATGTTCTTTACCTGACGGTCTGTCGGTGCTGTCAGAGCGACTTTTGTATTCTCAACGAGTTCAACTTTCCCGTATTGATTTCTTCTCCAACGGGGTGTCAGATACAGAAAACAGATAGCAGCACAAGCCGCCACGAAGTCTTTACCCCGTGACGTTCCTGAGGCAACGGATGTGCGCCTGTTGAACTGAACAGAGCGAAGAATTTCTTGCTGTTCAGGGTCAAGGGTCACTCCAAGGGCTTCACGCACGAAGCGACACCAATCTGCCCGCCATGCGTTCATAAGGTCAAGCCCTTTTTGCCGAAGCTGCTGTTTGTTCTGTTTCTTCATTGAGTTATTTTTCCCGAATTTCACGTCTGTCGGGTTTTCTTTTCTTATTGGTTGATTTACACGATAAAAGATTTTGACGGGCGCATTGCGGCGCAAATCGCTTTATTTGTCCCCGTTCTGTGTCTCCGCCTCTTCTAACATACCGCTTTCAACAAGGAGAGATGCGAAAGACAGACCGCCGCTGACTTCTGTTTTCTCGGGAGCGTACAAGCCGAGAAGTTTGCGCCTCTCTTCAAGTTGCTTCCTGATTTCTGCGATATAGGACGGGTCGCCGAGCATAATGACTTCCGTGTCGGTTCTCTCTGTTTGGTATGTCTTGATTGAGGTCTGACCCGTCTCAGCGTCACGGCTCGGAGAACCTTTCTGTTTGCGGGTCTGTTTCGTGTAGTTCTCTTTTGACTTCTCCCATTGTTCCCACAACTCGCGACAGGTGTCGTCAATACGGGCAAGTTCAAGGGTCACAAGTTCGTCCGTATCTTCAAGACGGGCTTCACGCCATTCATCCAAGAGGGTCTGAATGTCTTTCTGAACCGTCTGCAAAGAATAGGTTTCAATATTCAGACGTTTCATTACCTCTTCCCTGATTTTTCGGCGTGAATAGCCTTTCTTGAAAAGCCCTGAGACTATTTCAAGGCGGGCGAGCTTGACCTGCTGACGTTTCTTTTCTTGTGCTTTGCTCATAGGTCTTTTGTTACGTTTAGAAATTGATTGAAATAGTCAAGATTACACGATGACAGTTCAATATAAGACTTGCCGAACTCAGGGAATGTATGAACAGCGAAATGGCTTTCTGACAGAAGCCATAAAGCCGTGTACCCCTGAGGTTCAAAATGGTGGTCTGAACAGGAGAGCACCTTGAAGCCCGCCTCTTTCAGTGTCTTATCAAAGAACTTCCTGAGCGTGTCAGGGTCGGTCTCTTTAATCCATTGACTGTGGTTCCAAATTTTTGCTTGCATAGGTTATTCAGTTTCGGGGTTTAGTTCTTCTGACACGTCAAAGAGGCGCATATCCTCTTCCGTGTATTCAATTTTCGGGAACTCAGACTTGATTTTCTTCGGGTCTCCCTTGAAGAAAACCAAAAGGTGCTGATGCGTCTTAGCGACCTTTCTGTTCTCCATATATCGGGCTGCTCTCAGAGCGGTTGAAGCGGTTTGTTCAACAAGTATAATTTCGTTATACAGTTTCATTCCCGCCTCTTTGAATATCTGCTTGATGTCGCCGCAGAAGTCATAATAGAAACCTGTTTTCTTGTCTCTCACGTCTCCGACACAGATAGCGGCAAAACGGTTCTCTTTAAGACAGGAAACCGCCCCTGTGAAAGCGTTCTTCAAAATCTGAATGAACTCTTCATACGTTCCCTGATTTGAAGCGTCATTCGGTAGGTCTGAGTAAACTTCAAGGTCAAAATAAGGCGGGCAAGAGAATAACAGGTCTTGGCTCTCAGGTTCAATGTGTTGAGCCACATTCTGACCGTCATCACAGATATAGCGGGCGTTCATATCAGCCACACGCTCGTTGTTCAGGTCTGCTTGCTGCTGTCTCAATTCAACACCTGTGAAGTCATTGCCGAGATAAGCGGAGACAAAGCCGAAAACACTATCGCCCGCAAAGCAATCAAACGCCCGTCCGTCTTTAAGACCGAACCAACGGCAGACAATCTCAGCCATAACAGGGTCAAGAATTGACACGCCCTGAGCCACGATTTTGCTCTGTTCGTGTTCAAGTTCTTCTTTGGGGACGTACTTTTCGATATATTCTTTGAATGAGATACCGAGTTCCTTTCTGTGTTCGCGGGTTCTTTGATACAGGTCTTTGTACTTGATTTCAAGAGAGGTTACAAGAGTGTCATTGCGGCTCTCGCCCATATCCCCTATGAGGTCATACCACTTCTTTTTTCTCTCTTGCCAATAGCCCTTTCGGGTGTCAAGGATTGAGAACGGGGGAACGACAAATCGGTCAAAGAGACTGCTTTCTGCGGGGCTGTTCTGACGCTCTGACCCTGACCCGCTGCCTGATTTCTCATCCCACAAGTCTAAGCCCCAATCGTTCAGGTCTTCAACATCCCATTCATTGGCAAGGGCATCCATATCCCATTCTCCGTAACCCACATTGTCTTTGATGATGAACTCACGCTTCTCGCCGTCTGTCAATTCAGACGCTTTCAGAACAGGGGCTGTGGGGCTGTCAGACCACTTCGCCCAATAATCAATCAGAAGCTGCTGTTCTGCCTCAGTCTTCTTTTGGAAGTCGCGACAGTCATTCAGGGCGTTTGAGATTTCAGCCTCGTTCATTTCTGCAATTGCCGTCAACGCTCTCAGACGCATATTGCCACCAAGCGCAGTCATTGTTTCATCAACGACAATGGGTCTGATTTCAAGCATTTTCGGAAGCACAAGAATTGAGGCTACAAGTTTCTCGAACTTCTCTTTGGAAATTGTTCGGGGGTTTGCCCCGTTCACTTGAATTTGTGAAAGTTTGACTTGTTCTGTCTTCATCTTTATACGGTTTATAATTCGCCACAAAATTACTAAAAATGATTATAATATAATCACATTACAGCAAAAAAGGGGGCTTTTAGGGGGTAAAATCTCCATTTATTGCATTTTTTATTAAATCAAGCGTCTTTTTCCTGTACAAGTCATCAGGCGTTGTGCGGAAGACCCGCCACCCCATAAGGGTAGCCGTGTTGTACTTCTCCATATCATTAAGAAAGCCGACAGATGAAGTGTGCCGCCCGCCCGTCCAAACACCGCCCTCAACTTCAAGGGCGATTTTGTGTTCAGGGAAAGCGTAATCAAAACGCCACTTTCTGACAGGATGAAACTTGAACTCTTTTTCGCAGACCTCTTTCAGGTCTGTCTTACAGATAACAGTGAAAACGTCCCGCAATGGCTGTTTTGCGGGCTTCTGAGCCTTTTTCTTTGTTTTTACAGGTATTTTATCATTACTCATATTTCAACGCGAATTTAGGGCTTTTAGAGCCGTCTTTCTTTGGACTGAACAGAGACGGGTAATTTTCGCCCGTCTCCACTCTTCTTTTTCTCATTCTGAGACCGACACCGTCAGAACGGTAGGTCGTTGTCATCTTCAAACGCCTGAGAGCCGTCAATCTGACCCGTGACAGCCATTTCGCTTTGTTTGCGTTCAAGCTGCTTCATCCCGCCGATTATCGGCTGAGCCTGTCTTTCTTCTTCGGTCATCGCATCGTAACGCTCTTTGTCAAGAGAAACCTTGACGCAGTGAGTTTCAGAAAACTTCGGGTTCTGCATTTCAATTGCGGTCAGGTTCAGGTACACGCCCTTTTCGCCAACGAACAGCCCCGCTTCGTCAACAGGGATAATGAGGCAGCGTTTTGTTGCTGTCTTGCCTCTCAGGTTTGTCACAAAAGCCCCTTTCAGTTTCAAGAGGTCTGTTTTGATAGAATAATTTGCCATAAAATTTACGTTTTTGATTATCGTTTTATATCTGTTTTTAGAAGTTCACTTCATTTGCGTTCACTCGTTTTGGGCTGCTTGACAGGTTTATCCCTTGTCCTTTGCCTGCCCCTTTTGTTGAACGGGTTTGAGCGGGTTCTGAACCACGTCTTTTTAGGCTGAAACCTTTTCTGCTTCGGTTTTAATTCGGCTTTGTGTATCAATTTTCTGTTTAACTGTTCACGCTTTTCAGTTGAAATTCTTATTTCCTGAATGTTGAAGAGAACAGCATTGCAAATCATCGAATCCTCAGCCACTTTCTTGATAGCCTCTGCGAGATTATTCATTGCCTCAATCACTTTCTTGAACGAGACTCTTGCCCGCTCTGAATACTCTTTCATCTTGTCATAGTCAATTTCCATACGCTCAATATCTGAAAGGTGTGAAGTGAATGATTACAAGAGGCAGACTGAGGTCATAATCCTTGAACCAATTTCGCCAATCTTCAACCGTCAGACCGTCATTCTTTGAGAGCATTTCAGCACAGTCAATATGCCGTCCGTCAATACAGAAGAGATTGAGATTAGCCATTCCGTCTCTGTCTGTGCTGAACGTCAACTTCTGAAAGCCGACCCCGTCTTTTGCTGTCAGCCGTCTGATTTCAGCCTGAGGGCTTGCGTATGGTTTCCCTGTCCATTCTCTAAGAGAGATACAAGCCTCTCCGTCTTGAACCTCTTTTATTCGCTTCTCCCATAGAGGGTAATTTGCCCGTATGGTGTGTATTTTCACAGTTGAGAAACATTCTCCCGCACACATTGCGGGCTTTCTCTGTTTACACGCAGAACAGGCTTGACCGTTCTGAAAAGCCACTTTGAAAAGGGTCTCTTGCCCCGCTCTTCTGTGTTTCACGGGAAAGACCCGTGAGAGTGTGATTACGTAAGTCTTCATCTTTCTGATTGTTTTATTTCAATAGTCATATACTTCTCCAACAGTTCAGGGTTGTCATGTGCATTCCCGATGATTTCTGCCCCGTCATCAATAGCGTTCAGCAAATCCCACTTTGTTCCGCTGAAAAGAGACTTGACAAGGAATCTCCCATATTCAAACACAACCCTGCCGATATATTCGATATGAAAGACTGTTTGCGGAACTCTCAGAATATCGTCTTCAAAAATCTCTTCCTGTTCACGCTTCAAGGGGGTGTCTTTCGTTTTCAGCCCTGAGAACTGACCGACAGTATCGGGTATCACAGCGTTTTCTTTATAGAGATTTTCAGCGTCTATCGGATATATATAACTCCCGCCAATGTTGTCGTTCATCAAATCGCCATACAGCCATTCGCCCGTCTGTTTCTTCTTTCCTCTGAATTTGATTATTCTCATACTTTTGCTGTTTTATAGGTTAATCTTTTCACTTTCTGATAGCCGAGTTTGTAGCAATCCCCGAAGAGAGTTCTGCCGTAAAAAGGGCTTTCCTTTATATTGTTTCTGCCTACGGTTCTGATTTGACCGTCTGTGTGCAGAATGGTATCTCCGACACATATTCTTGAAATATGCACTTCTGTTATAGTGTAATTATTCATAATTTTCAATTTTAGAATGGGCAATCATCCTCAGGCAGATCGTCCCACGGGAAAACAGACGCTTCAAGGGCTTCTTGGGCACGTCTCTTCTGTTCCTCTATCAGGTGGTTGTTGTTGTCCCATTGAGGCTCAGAACCGTTTGTGTACGGGGTGTAACGCCCGTTATTCAGGTTGTATTTGAAGAGAGCCGTTCCGCACTCTCCAAGATGTCTGAACTTCACTTTCTGAATGATGACTTCAACAGTGTTTTCAAGACGGTTTCTGTGAACCACAATGCCGAAGTCTGTCTTGTTATAAAAGTTAGCCGAGCCGCTGATGTCATACAGGGTCGGGGCTTCGATTACCCCGTCTTTGTTTCGGGGTTGTTTTGTCGGGTGCGCCATAAGAATGACAAGAACGTCATTCTGTTGAGCAAAATTGGTAAGCCTGTCAAGTTGACGGCTGATGTATTTTGTTTCATTGTGACCCTCGCTTTCATCTTCAAGACGGTTGTACGGGTCAATGACAAGGGCTTTTATACCTTTGCGTCTGACAAGGAACTTTGCTTTTTCAAGAATTGTTTCAAGCCTGAAATCGTCTTTCGGGTTGATAAAGAAAATGTTCTCTTCAAGGTGTTTCTTGACCTGTTTGTATTCGCCGAATTTCAGCGTCTCCTTGCCAAACTTCTTGCCTGTGAATTTCTCAATCAGTTTTGAGGCGTGATAGGCGAGAGGAGCGTTCTCAGGGCTGAAATAAGCAAACCGCCACCCGTAGCGGATATTCAGGCGTTCCGCTATCTCATCAATGAACTCAGACTTTCCGCTGCCTGGAATACCTGTCACGACACAGAGCCTCTTTGTCTCAAATGAACAGAGACGGTCAAAACATTCGTGTCCGATTGTAACGCCTTTTTGCATCCCGTTTTCAAAGAGAGCGTCAAGAGACTGTTCAAAGTCTGAGACAGTGAAGACACCCTCTAATTTGACCTCAGGAGCGTCAGCGATACACTTCAACAGAGTTTCCCGTCCGTGCTTCATTAAGACCTCGTTTGCGTCCTTACAGTCAGCCCCGTAGTCAAGAACCCGACAGCGTTCAGCCCCGAAGCGGCGCAGAAGCTCGTCTCTCAACTCAACGCCCTTTGTGTCTGTGTCAACAGCGATGAAAATAGTCTCTTTGTCATCAAAATACTCTTCGATATAATCATCAAGATATGACAGGTTAGCGTTTGCCCCGTTCGGAACACTCACAACGTCAGACCGCCCGACCTCAAAGAATGAAAGAGCATCCATTTCCCCCTCTGTGATGATACATTCATTCTTCCCCTTGATAGCGTCAATGTTATACGGGAGAAGTTCCGCACCTGAACAAAGTTTGAAACACTTGTCGCCTGTGCGGAATTTTGTATTCACAAGTTCTCCATTCTTGAAGTAATTGAACTGAACCGTATTTGCCTGACCGTTCTTCTGAGGCATCCACTCGCTGCCCTCTGTGATTTTCATAGCCTGAACCGTCTGAGCCGATATGCCACGGCTTTTGAACCAAGCCAAAGCCCGTTCTGAAAGACCTGACAGAGGGCGTGGAGCGGGCTTCTTATAGACAGGCTTTTCCCGTCTTATCTGAGCGGGTTTGAACCACGGCTGCTGTTCCATCCACTTGCGTTTACCCTCAGGACTATCGTCAAAATCGCTCTCATTGAGCGTCCCTGACCACCCGCAGTAATGACAGTTCCAAAGTTTTTTGTCAAGGTCAACGCTCAGGCTCTTGTCTGTTTTATTTGAACGGGTGTCGTGACACTGAGGACAGAACGTCTTCACTTTCCCCCTGACACGCCCTGAGGGTATCTTTATGTCAAAATCGCTATAATCTTTCATCGTTCACTTTATTAAATGATTATCCAAGTCTTTGTCTCAGCCGACCATTGATGACGTTCTGAGGGGCGGGGTGCTGCATCATTAGGAATTGTCGCCCGCCCTGAGCCGTATGTACGCCGCCCTGAGCCGTCAATGAACTCTCCAACGCCCAACTGACAGGGCTGACTATTTTGAGCCGTCTGAGGGCTTCTTTTGCCCTTGTTGTCATAGTTCCCCTCTGTGACCTTTACCCAATTTGTCGGGTTCTCAAAGAGCCAATCAAAACTCGCCCGCCAATCATTCTTGTTAGATGAACGACCCGTTAGGAAGTCAGAAGCCTGAACACGCTTGAATAGTTCTTCGGCTGTTGACAGCCATTGTTCGGGTTCAACGTCAAACTCGTCAAGACGGCATTTGATTTTCTGTCGCCTCTTGTCATTGAGTTTGGCGATTTTCGGAAGAGAAACACAGATTGAGTTCCACAGGTCGCAAATACCCTGATAGGGGTATGATTTTGCTTTACTCTTCTTTTCTTTACTTTCCTTTTCTTTGGTTGTTTCTTCGTCTGAAAACTCTGTATCAGCGGGGTTTCTCTCAGAATTATTCCCGCTAACAGGTATTTCTTTGCCTGAAAACGGCTTTTGAGGAAGAGAAACTTTGCGCTGACTGTATATCGGAACAAGGTTCTTCAAGAAGTTTTCAACCCAAAGGATACGTTTCTTCTCCCACAGTTCAGCGTCAATCTTTCCAAGGTCAATCAGCACACTGATAATCTCATTTGCCCTCGCTTCATCTGTGTGGGTTCTTGCAAGAAGAAAAGCCCAATTTGAAGCGTTTGAACAATCATAATAATGCCCCTCAGCCTCGCCAAGGATTTCAAGAACCTTGAACCAAAAGGCGTAACCGTCATTCCCGAACCTGTCTTCAAGAATGAAGATTGTGCGCCCGCCTTTACAGAAGTGAGGGAAATAGTCAACAGTTTGTTTTTTCGGTCTTGCCATACTCCGTCAGTGTTAAACGATTGCTAAAAGTGATTTTCTCAGTTTCTCATTCTTGTCATTCCAATCGAATGAGCGCAACATCCATTGACGATAATCGAGGGGAATATCAGTCAGGCGTTCCCCCTTATATTTTCCGAAAGGCATTATTTCAATCGGCTGAACCGCCTGACGGTCAACCGCCTCAGTGTCTTCACGGGTTATCGTTCCAATGTCTGTGATAGGTATTCCTGACAGAAGCCGCCCGCCTGAACCGAAGAGCCGCCACATACGCCCTTTTTCAAAGGTCAGGTCTTCGACACGCCCGAAGCGTTCAACATTGCCTCCAAGGTCAACTATCAGAGCGTCTTTCTTCTCAGGGGCAATTCGTGTGGCTCTTCCGATTATCTGATAATACAGGGCGATAGAAGCCGTAGAAATGCCGAAGACAATTAAGTCAATCCCTGTATAGTCAAATCCCGTAGAAAGCACTCTGACGTTGAAAATGACACGTATTTGCCCCGCTCTGAAACGGGCTATGATGTCAGCCCGCTCACGTTTATCCATATCCCCGTATATTACAGCCGAATTAGGATAACGCTCTGACAGGTTTATAGCGTCCTGAACAGACGGAACAAAGGCAAGAACGTGACGGCGGTCACTGTGTTTGTCAAGAACCTGAATGACCTGTTCTGTTCCCCCGTTTGCGTCATACGCCCTCTGAACGCTCTCTTCTGTGTATTCTGAACGGCTGCTGTTGAAGACCAACATACTGCTGTCAAAGCCCGTTGTTTCATAAGTCAAAGGAGACCAAAAGCCGAGACGAACCATTTCTGAGACCTGACCAACGTGAATGATTTCTTTGAAGAAATTTCCTTTCTTTGACCTTGATGTCAGCATGACAAGTTTTGAATACGTCATTCCGTCACGGTCTCTTCCCGTTTGAAGTTTCACAGGTGTTGCCGTTATACCGAGAACGTGTGTGATACCGCTGTCTTTCAAGAACCGTCCGAGCATACTATCAGCCTCACGGGGATAGAGGTGGGCTTCATCTATGAGCATTTTAGTGAAGCCCATTTCTTTGAATTTAGCCCCCAAATTCTTTATTGAACCGATTGTGGCGTAAGTTATCTTTGAGATTTCTTTTCGCCCGAAACTCGCGCTGTAAATGCCCGCATCGTTAGCGAAATCCCCACAGAGTGCGAAATACTTCTGATAGTTCTGTTCTAACAACTCTTTTGAGGGTTGAAGCACGATCATCCTGTCTTCACTGTTCTTTGCGACAAAAGCCGTCAGGATTGACTTCCCCCAAGCGGTGGGAAGAACAATCAAAGACGGCTTCGGCTTTTTTTCATTGAAGAACTCAACTGCCTTTTGTATCGGTTCACTCTGATTTTCTCTGAGTGTTATCATATCAATTTGAAAATGAAACTCCGTGCCTCAGGGCTAACCACGCATAACAGCAAGCGTCAGAAAACCTTTCGGAAATTCTACCCATACACGGAGTTTTTATGTTATTGTTTCTGTTCATTCTTTCGGTTAAAAACGATTACAATATAATCACTTCACGGGTTAGAGAGATTTTTTCATCCCTTCTGTCAGGTCATCTTTTGAGAACGGCTGTTTCGCTTTCAACTTCTTGACGAGAATACCCGCAAGCCTGTATGAGTTGTATGTCCGTGTGTCACATTGTTTCACGTCAACACTCATACGGAAGTCTTCAACGTATTTGATGATTTCTTCCATTTGCTTGTTTGAAATGATATACATACACTGACCCCCTTTCTGACGGTTATTTCAAGAGGAAACGGCGTGCGCCCTGAACCTCTCTCGTGAACTCTGAATACATATCGGGGTGCGCCGCCTTGAAAGCCTTGTCATCAAACTTCTGAGACGGTTTAGGGGCTTTCCACGTTGCTATGGTCTGTCCCCCGTAACTGATAGCCTCTGCGTCCCCGAAGCCGAGCTTTATGCGCTCTTCAAAGGCGGCTTTCTTCTCTTCAAGTGCTGCAATCTCATCTTTGACCTGTTTCAGCCCGTTATAGGCTTCAAAGATTTCATCGCTTATCTCAATCGTCTTCCCGTCTGTATGGCGGTTAAACTTCAACAGAACGTCCTGAACATTCACAGGCTCAGGCTCAATGTTCCCCTGAATGTTGTCAATCCAAAAACGGTCAACCTGTTCAGTGAGCCACCCGAAGAAGTCAGGAACGAAACTCAGGTTTTTATAGCCGAACTCACGTCCTGAACAGAGCCAAGCCAAAGAACCCTCTTGAAGTTCAGCAACTCCGAGTTGATACTGAACCTGACAGAACCAATGTTTCGGGATGCTGTCTCCGTCAATACTCATCTGAGTTGTTTTACATTCAAGAATACCCTTGTTATGAGCGTTCTTCGGAAGACCCGCAAGCCAATATGTGCGGTCAGGGCTGACACGCATATACGGCTTTTCTGTGTTGACGATGAGCCAATCAATGGCAGAACTCTTGATTATTTCAAGACCTGTTTCGTCTCTCCAAAACTGAGCGACAGCGTCTTCAAGGTAATGACCCGCTTTCATCGCGAAATTCTCAACCTTTGCGGGGTCAAGACCTTTCTTTCGTCTCCAAAGTTGAAGAGGGGTTTCCCACGGGTTCAAGCCTACGATTGTGGCTACTTCTGATGAACCGATTCCGCTCTCACGGTATTTGAGCCATTCTTCACGGTTCTGAGGTCTGATAATTTTTGTTGCCATATTTGCTGTTTTTTGAAGTTATTATTCAGGGGTTATTCACACTTGCGGATTAGATAGAAGTCAGCCCAAATGTCAATGAACTGTTTTCCGCAGTACGTGGCGAGGGATTCGCTCTTTAAGCAAAGGCGAGAGCCGACGTACGCAGTCGAAGCCGAGGGGGCGTCATCCGAGTTCGCACAGGCGAGACCCGCATAAACTGAGCGGTATTTATCGCCTATGAAAATGAGACTTCTGTTAGACTTCCATTCATTTGACTTCTGTGACAGTTCTTCTTTCGTCCATAGAGTGAACCACGGGAACCAACGCCATTCATCTTCTGTGAACTGAGGTTCCCAACCCTCATTCAGGGCGGCGCAAATAATACGGAGTTTCATAAATGAAACAGTGTCAAAGCCAAAGACTTCTATCAAGAAGTTTTCTCTTGTTGCTGTGCTCAACAGTTCATTATACGCTGACACGAACGGGTGGTCTTCGCCCAACTCACGGCAAGCGTCTTCAAACGTCTTGACCCTCTCTGTAACGTCCTGAGGTTTGAACGCATCTTCGCCGAAGACCTTGTACATTTCATTCTGAACCTGTTCTTTTGAAATTGCGGGGTAATTGGTCAATACCTGAAAAAGACCTCTCAAATCGTCTTTTTTCACTTCAATAGTCTCTGATTTCATAATTGCTGTTATTTTTTAGATGATGTTGATTTCTTTGCTTTTTCTTCTTTGATTTCGCCTGTTTCAGGGTCAACATTAGACGGAACGGCTTCTGAGCCTATTGCCTGAGCGATTGCGGCTTCTGCTCTTGAATTAGCGTCATCGCCCTTTGCCTGAGCCGCCGCCTCTTTCTTCGCTTCAAGAGCGGGCTTTACGAAACATTCTTCAACGGTGGTCGTACCCTCTTTGATTGCGTTGGCTGTGGCTCTCAGTTCAAAGATTTTCTGTTTGTCAATTTCCTGAATTGACTTCACGCCGAGATACAAGAACAGGGCTTCTTGCTTTACACCGAGTTTGGCGAAATACTGAATGACGTTCTGACGGCTCTGTTCAAGGTCAATAGACTGACCAAGCGCAACCTGTTTCACTTCATTGATGATGCGCTTTGTGACCGCCTTAGGAATGACTGTCAGAACGGCGTTTCTCAGAGCGATTGAACAGGCGGCGTTTCCTGTCACAACTTGCATATCCTCTGAGAACGTATAACCTTTCTTTGTGAGGATTGAACGCTTCACTTCCTTTGATACGGCGAAGTTTGTTTCAAGGTCGTGACAGATTGCCTGTGCGGTTATCTGTCGCCCGTCATTACCAATGATGCGAGCCTGAACCCTGAGGTTACCCCAAGCCCCCGCAATGATTTCAGCCATTCTCACAGAAAGACCCTCAATTACATTTACGTTGCCTTGTTTGTCTTCACGTCTGAGTACATAGAAACAGTCTTCCGCTGTCTCTTTATCCATTGTGGCATAGGTCGCAATCTTATTAAGAACTGCGTTGATGTCACGGGGATACTGTTTAGCCGTTGAGATTTGAATGTCAATCTCGGCTCGGTTGATTGCTTGTAGCATATCAGCCTGTTCAACTTTAATAATTTCGTTGCTCATAATTGAATGATTTTTTGCCCTCTTACTGCTTCGGGCGTTGCTGTTTTTGATTATTTAATTTCAGATGCGCTTCCTATGGGTTGACACATAAGTCGCCGCCTGACTGTTTACCTCTTTGTTTGAAAGGCAAGGGGTGTCAAGCAACCACCGTTCAAGGTCTGACTTCTTGAAATACAGTTTCCTGTTCTTCTTGAAATGCGGTATCTCTTTCGCTGACGTAAGGCGATACAAGTGTCCTTTGCTCATACCTGTGAAAAGAATTGTTTCTTCAAGGTCAAGAACAGACTTCGCCCCGATGAGCGTCATTCTTGAAATGCTGTCAAGTTTTTCAGACAGCGTTTGAAGTGTGATTTCTTTCTCCATACTCAGACCCTTTCAGTTTAGATTTCATCGTCTTCATCAATATCTGCAATGAGACCTTTGCCGTTAAGCCATTTCCCCGCCAAACAACAGAGACCAAAACTGAGCATTGCGCCGATTTTCAGAAGAAAGAACTTGCCGAGAGGCATCGGGTTCATCGGGTCTTCTTCGCCCGCGAGAATGATGAAAGACACAGCCCCCCAAGTAAACAGAAGACCTGTCACAATCCATTGTGTTAGTTTTGAATACGTTTTCATACGTTCTGTGCTTTAAGACGTTGTTCAACACGTTTCAGGATAACGTAGATTGTACCCTGAGAATGAATACCATACTTCTTGCATAAGAAGTCTTTTGCCATGACTTTACTCTGCCCCTCAGTGGCGATGAGAGCCTGATAGTCATTGTAGATGTCGAGGTCACGTGCTTCACGTTCAGCCTGACAGGGAGTTTTTAGAATAATCTTTTCCATTTCTTGAAAAACTTATTAGTTTATTTCCGATTTTATATCTTTTTTCGTACCTTTGTCCGCAAATAAAATTAAATAACGGTGCAAATATAAACAAGTTTCCGATACAACAAACAAAATCGGAACAAAATTTATATTTTTAATCAGAAATAAAATTGTAAATGGAAGAACTTAAACGCATTAAGAAAGTAATAAATTGGCTTATATTCAATGAAATAGGCGGCAGTGAAAAGGATATTGCAGAAATGCTTGGCTATACAAAATCATCCTTTTCTCAGATTGTCAACGGGAAAGTACCTCTTTCTGACAAGTTTATAGGCAAACTTTGTTCTCTTGATGAAAATATAAACTTAGTTTGGGTTCAATCAGGGGCGGGGGAAATGCTGTTGGATAATAATCTGAAAAGTGAAGTCGTGACAATTCCCGCATCCGTGTGGACTGTCATCAAACAACAGGCTGAAAGTCTATCAGCCCGTGACCGACAAATAGACGATTTGATAGGTCTTTTGAAAGAACAGGTTCAAGAGAACAAAAAAATAAATGCCCGTCAGGAAGACGCTGCCACCTCTGCCGCTGTCGGTTAGTCAGGTTCTGCGGGGTTGAACAGATTATACCAAAATACTAAAAAGAATATAATATGTGGTATGTTGTGTTTGTGATTTCGCTCTTTGCTTTTGTGGTCATTTTCACGATTGCAAAGCAAAGCAGAAAGAAGACTTTTGATGAGACTTTGAAAGAGACGGAATTGAAGTTGTCTGTCATTCAGGCTCAGAACCGTGATTGGGAACAGAAGTTCAACACCCTTATGGGGTATCAAGCGGCGGGGAGAGAATTTGAAAAACAAAATGATGTTGAGAACGCCATAATTCAGTATAAAATGGCTGTAACCTATGGTTCTCAGCATTTGAAGATAAACAACTATTACCACAGCGTCGAACGTCTTCTCATTCTTTATCGTAAGAAAAAAGACTTTGAAAGCGAATTGGCTCTCATTGAAGCAACTCTCAAAGAGTGTGTTTCTGACAAAGACAGAGAGACGTTGAATTATAGGAAAGAACGTGTTCTAAATCTCAAAAATAAGAAGCGATGAATACAAGACTTCAAGATATAATAAGATACAAGACAGGCGGGCGGCAAAACGTCTTTGCTGAACTTTGCGGGTGGACACCTCAATACCTCTTCAAACTTTTGAAAGGGAAAGACTTCGGGTTACAGCCTGTGAAGAGGGTGTTAGAAGTTGTTCCTGAACTCAACGCCCGTTGGTTCTTGACAGGAGAGGGCGATATGCTGACAGATGAAGCCCGCTCAGGTCTCAGGCGTGAAGCCATTGAACAGGCTCAAAAGATTATGGACTTTGAACGCCTCGTTCCTGTGATGAATGCCGATGAACTACGTCAATTTGAAAAACTCTTGACAGGTCACAAAGAAGCCGTTTTTAGCCCCGCCACGCTTTCAGAACTGAACGAGCGGGCAGATGAACGGATAAGAGAAATAAACGCCAAATTCGCCGCCGCAACCGCTAAATCAGATGAGTTATGCAGACAGAAGACAGTCAGAAAATAGTACGCCGTTTCTTTCAGGCTCTTTATTACCTGAAAGAGCAAGGCAAAATCAGAGGGAAACAAACCTTTACCCGTGACCACGATATAAATCGTTGGAATTTGAACAGCCTTGAAAAAGACCCGTCAAGGGATATTTTTCAACCCGCTTGGCTTACTTACCTTGTCATTGATTACGGCGTTTCGGCTCAGTGGCTTCTGACGGGGCGGGGAGAGATACTCACACAGAAAAAAGAAGTGGCAAAGCCCTGAGACCTTGCCACTCTTGAACTACTTTCCCGTTTCATCTTTTGACCCGTCTGAGGTTGGGAGAATAGACGGGATTTTTGCGATAGCCGCCTGTTTGTTCTTGTCAAGAACCTTAGCGTAAATCTGTGTTGTTGACAGTTCTCTGTGACCGAGAAGTTTACTCACAGTGTAGATGTCTGTGCCGAGGTCAAGCATAAGAACAGCAAAGGTGTGCCGTCCACAGTGAAACGTGATTTCTTTCTGAATGCCCGCCCTCAGCACCCAACGTTTGATAGCCTCATTCGTACAACTCGGACTGTGAAAGTCTTCAAAGACTTTTTCTGAGGGCTTCTTTCTCTCGTCCATTAGTTCAGCCGCCTGAGGCGTGATGTCAAGATATTCCTGTCTGCCTGTTTTCTTCTGACGGAAGATGATACGAACAAAGCCTGACTGTTCCTGAACCTCGCCCCAAGTCATTTTCTGAATGTCTGAACGCCTGAGACCCGTCAGACAGGAGAACAGGAACGCTTTCTTCACGCTCTCATACTCACAAGGCGTATCAGCCAACTTCTTGACCTCTTCAAGCGTCAGGTACATTCTCGTTCCCTCTTCGGGCTTGAAGCCGTCAATACCTCTCATCGGGTTGTGCTGAATGATACGTTCTTCGTAAGCCTGATTAAGACACGCCCTGAGTTTATTGAAGTACGACAGACGGCTGTTTCGTGACAGCCTGTGGTCTTTAATCCTCTGACGGTAATCCATACTCCACGCACAGGCTTCATTCTCTAAGTAGTCACGGAAGCCCTGAACCCATTCAGGCGTGATTTCGGCAAACGTGATTTTTCGGTTCGGCTCATACTTTTCAAGATGTTTCAGACAGGAACGCCAATTCCCCCAATTCCCCTTGCTCTCTTCTGTCAGAAAGCGTTTAGCGCACATCGCCTCATAATAATCAAAGAACAGGGTTTCTTCCTTGTACTGTGACTTGAAGCCGAACTCTCCGTTTTGAAGTTCAACAACACGCTTTGCCCTGATTGCCTCTGCGAGCTTCAAGGTTTCAGCGTTCTTCCTTTTGTCTTCACGGGTCTTCTCAGGAATGAGATAGAGTTTCAGATATTCATAAGACCTTTTCCCGTTCAGATAAATGTCAAGGTAGAGAGATGTCAGACCCTTTGAAGTCTTTCTCTTTCTCAGCCTTATCGGTTCTTTTGATGTACTCATACTTTTTGTTGCTTTTGTTGCTCAGAAATTTCAAGCAACAAAATAACAACAAAAAAACGACAACTCTAATATAATTTGTGAGAAATAGCCCCCTTTTAACGAAAAAAGCCCTGAAACTTGAATTTCAGAGCGTTCTTTCTCACAAGTTATATGGGTTTTATCTTTGATTTGTGTGCGTCTAAATTTGTCTTGTTGTCCCTCTACTTTCCGATGCAGAAGTTTTTGAAGATGTTGGTTAGGACTTCGTCGGAAGTGATTTCGCCTCCGGTGATTTCACCAAGATGGTGGAGGCATTGACGAAGGTCTTCGGCAATGAGGTCGCCGGGGATGTTATCAGCTATGGCATGACGTACACGAGAAACGGCTTCGAGAGAGTGGTGGAGGGCTTCGTAATGACGGAGATTGGTGACTATGGTGTGGTCGCCTCCGTTGGTATATGAGAGGATGCGGTTTGCCGCTTCGATAAGGGCCTTATGGAGTATGGGCATACCTGCTCCTGTCATGGAGGAGATGTGTATG
>JAEIGA010000704.1_pt1 | contig 49526 bp, 84 predicted proteins | sample 9270691 | NCBI WGS metagenome assembly JAEIGA01 (sample SAMN17057246, study PRJNA624740) | gut metagenome | biome: biome; isolation source: fecal sample | host: Bos grunniens | place: China: Xizang | collected 2019 | reverse complement strand
CCGATAACCTTAGATACGATAGATACCGCTTCACTTCGGTCAAATCCGGTAACGTTGAGCAACTGAATTGCCTGAGCCATCTTAAGAGCAACGTCTGCTTTCTTCTGTGGGTTTGATACAACCGGGGTATCGAAACTCAATCTGATGCTACTGTAAGCATCCAAACTTGCCTTATCTGTTTTTCCAAAATAAGACACTGCAAGGATTGGCAGAAGGTTCTTAAGCTGAATGGCAACAATCTGTTGAATGAGTTTAATTGTTTCACTCTGCTTTAAGAATACATCATCCTCACCCTTATTGAAAATACCTTTCTGTGCGGTATAGAACAGTACACTTTCAGGAAGTCCACTCTTTGCAGCAACGTCTTTTCGTACCGCATCAATAAGACTGTCAAATCCACTGTAGTTTCTGTTTACTACGCTTATCTGTCCGTAAGAGTTAATTGCTACTGGGTTGAGCATAGACCACTTACGCATCTGATCTTCGTTTTCTTTTACCCACGCTTTTGCGGCCTTCGGTCCGTTCTGTGCAATAATACCATCCAAAGGCAATTCGTGTACGAGCAAAGACATTTGCTGACACATAATCGGCAAACTCATAGCCATAATCTCATAGCCGAGTAATGACTTCGCCCAAGCGGTAATATCACTTGCACCCCAACCTAACTGACGGATTGCACTCCAATAAGGAAGTGGGCGCGGTTTAATATAACTTGCTCTCTGTGAGTTTACTTCAATTCCCGAAATAGGAACTAAGAATGAGTTTGGTGCCATATAATCTCTTGCAGAAAGGTCATAATTAGGAACAGTAGTTACGTTCCAACGGTCTGCCTCTGCAAAATAATCAATACAGTCTTTCTTCAAAATCTTAGCGGCTTTAAGCTGCTTAAGGTTCATTTGTGTTGTAAGCGGATTGTCGCCCTTGAAAATAGGATAAAGAACTGAACCACCGAAAAGAAGTCCGTCACGAACTGCCTGAGAAATGAAACTTGAAAATCCAAGACTCTCTGCATAGTCACGCAATTCGATAAGGTCTGTGCTTTCCATTTTGCCGGAAGTGAACTCGTAACCGCTGATTGTCATTCCTCTTGATTTCTTATCAATGATAATCTGTGTAAGTCCACCGCTTGAATACATAGCACTTGCGTCATAAGGACCCAAAAGCAAAGGTTCATAAGGCATATTCCAATTGCCTACATCCTCGGCAGTGCCTATCTTAGAACCAGGATTGTAAAATCCATCTTCTTGTATCTGCTTAAATGCTTCTTTCGTGTTAATGGTTACCGACTTTCTTAAATCTTCCAAAGTCTTATAACCACCGTCTTTTGAATAGTTTGTTTTTACTGTATCAAACTGTTTATTTTTGATTTCTTCAACTTCTGCGTCAGTGAATGACATTGGCTCTTTTGGTGTGCCATCTTCAAAAGATGATTTTGCGTTCATTTTTTCCGCAGTAATCTGATAAATCCGTTTGAAGTTTTCGTCTTTACATCTGTCCGCAATCTGCGCAAACCTATTACTCATTTTGTAACCGCCCCATTATTCTCCAAGTTAGATACTCGAACGTTCTGCAAAATCGAGTATTCTCTTGTTCTTTGCTTGAACGCTCTATCTTACCGTCTGCAAGGAATACACGCTCATTCAAACAAGATATAAGTGTCCACGCACTTTCCATTATAGATAATGAATGTCTATCAAACAAGTCATTTACCAACTTTGTGCCTTCACCTTCTGCGGGCAATATACCTGGCACTGCGGGTTCAATGTCGTTATCTACACAATCATCCACGTAATTTTGCTGAATATCCTTAAGAGTAGTATAAGGCATCCATATCAAATTGCAATCAGGATATTTATCCTTTACTGTCTTAAAATCTATCACCGACTGAGAGAAGGCGTCAAGTATCTTTATCTCACCGCTTATTACACAAGCTGATACCCAAAGTATTCTTCCCGGAAGTGCAAAAGTTCCAAGATAAACATCACCACTTGCCTTTTCGTCTTTACAGATATTCTCTACCCTAAAGTTATCATAAACCTTTCCGTTGTTTGCAGAACGCATTGGAACAGTCAGAGAATAGCGGATAGCGTCTATGTAGTGGTTGAACTTATCAACCGGTATTCGCAATACTTCTCCGGTCTGTCTGTCCACCTTATACTGATACAAATCAAACTCTTCCGCAACCGCCTTGCACCTTTCGTGAATATGTATGCAAGAGAAACTTCTTAAATACTGAATACCATCTTCTACACTACCATTCCACTTTTCGGCAGCAATAACATTGTAGTGCTTACTACGCATAAACGAGATTGTTTCAGGTCGCGCACTATCTGCATAAATCGGATAGATACTACTTCCTTGCACTTCGTTGAATAGTGAAGGTGTATCTTCCAAATCACATCCAACCTTACCCGCGCACATATCAATATACAAATCGTTACCGACAATAAAACTACGCACAAGTGTAGTAGGGTCGTTTGCAAAACCCCAGTCTGCACCAAAGTGAAAGTCTGCGTTCTTTGGGGTTTCAAAGTTTTCGACAACGTATTTTCCGCGGAATATCTGAGCGTCTGAAAGTCCAAGACATTCACCTTCCCAAACCCACAGATACTTCTGATAATCGTTCTTCTTATCCCTTTCCATTTCCAATCTGAGTTCTTCGGGGAACCAAGGATTGTCCGAGTAATTGGCTTTAATAACCAAATCATCCTCGGTCGCGTTTTTCATTTCCATGTAGATTGGATCGTTGTCTTTGTAAGGGTTGAATGTAAAAATAAGAATAGAACCTGGGGCACGGATAGTAGGAACGATAACGTCTATACTTTCCCGACTAAGGCTCTGACTCTCTTCCAACCAAGCGATAGATATATTTTCCATCGACTTGATTTCAGAAACATTATTATGAATACCTTTGAAAATAAACTCACTTCCGTTGTTGCCAACAATTCTGTCTTTGTACACAGTAAAGAAAAAATCAAGTTTCATATCTGTAATCTTGTTTTTCAAAAGACTGTATACAGAGTCCGCAATAGAGTTCTGTAACTCACGCGTACACAATACCTTTATCTTTGACTGATAAGCGCGGAACAAACAATACTCTGCTACATCGTGTGACTTACCACTTCCGCGGCCGCCATAGATGTAGTTTCTACGCTTTGCGTTCTTCCACAAAGGTTTGTATACGTTTGCTACTTTCAGATTTATATTTGTATCAACTGCTGTCTTAAGCATTATTCTTCCTTCAAAAGATATTGTGTAACTGCGTGAGATTTATCGCTTACGCTACAACAACATCGCCATCACTGTATCTTTCGTATACAGTTGCACTTACAGTAATAGAAGCCGCACCACTTGCTACAGTGGTAATTGTTCCTTCTGAAATACCGGTTGCTGCACCGATAAGAGCCTTATCGCTTGTGGTTGGCTTTGCAACCTTTGTGTAGATAATGTTTGTACTGTTCTTCCAAGCGAACAGTGTTGGCACATATCCTTCTGCGAGAACTCCCTTCTCTGCGTCATAAGCACCTGCAATTGCTCTGTTTCCTACTGATTCCATATTATTCTCCTTGAATATTTTTCGATTTTTCTCTCCTACATCACTATCAAAAGAAGTAATGAGAGCCATCAATATCTGCCTTTTTCAAAGCCTTTATTATTCCTTGTCGTCACCTTCAAAAGATACAGTAATCTTTCCACCGCTTGAACCGCTACCATTCATACTGTGAGAAAGTTTAGTAACCTTACTGTAACGTTCAGGATTAAGAAGTTCGAGCTGACGTTCAATCTGCTTAGACTCACCGCGTTGTGCATTGGCTTCACCGATCGCTTCAAGTTTCTGCAAGAGTTCTACTTCCTTCTTTGCGATAGCGGTATTTGCCAGGTGAGTGAAGGCATCATCATACTGTAGTTCTTTTTTGAAATCTTCATCAATTTCTGCGGCAAGACACGCACTGTCAAAGTCCATTCCAAGTTTAAGGAACTCAACAAGCATATCCTTCTTCTTCTGTTTCATATCAACCATATCTATACCCCAGGTACTACCTTAAACAGTTTTGCAGAAATAAAAAAGAAAGGGGGCATACATAAAAACTGTCAGAAAAATGTACACCCCCAAATCCAAAAGGAATGAGGTCTATGAGTTTGTATGGCTAACACCTCATGTAAATATTATTATTGCACTTTTATTGAATTGTCAATTGACGTTTTCTACATAGTGGGTTTATAATACACACCGAATACAAGTTGTGATATATCTGCAAAAAGCAGACGAAACCTTTATGACTGATAGTAAAGTAAACCGACAAGTTACTGAGAGAAAACAGTAAACGGGTGATTGCCAAAAACCGGCATAGTTGCGAGTTAAGCGAATCGAACCGGGATTTACATCTTCATAAAGTCATAACAAATGGTCTGATGGTCGGGCAGAAATGAAACGGCAGCGTCAGATTACTTTTGTATTCTATACCCATACACTTCAAGCAAGGGAGTTGAAAAGACAAGAAGGTATGGTGAGAATGGAATGACTGTGGGTGCACTAGTCCAACATTCCGGCGCTTTGCGATGTAACGGCGTTCTGACTAGTAGGTGAGGAACCACCTAAAAAGTTACTACGATGATGCAAGTTCTTTGGTAGTATGTACTCCATAATACGCCTTTGCACATCTCACGTTTCAGGTCTTGAAGGATAATAACCTTCCCACCTAATCCGTGATAGGACAAGCAACAAAGAGAGAATCCCCACTTCTCCCTTAGGTGCTTTATTGCCTATCACAGTTCAAGTCCCCTATTGCTTCAAAGATATCTCTTCCCTTCTCCCCTACCATTTGACATTTTTTCAAAAACTACAAAAGTGTGTAAACCGGAGAGTCGGGCACATTTGTATACTATACACCCGTATAGCAGTCAAAGGGGTTACGGTAGTATTGTGTATAGGAGAATATACTATACACAATATTTTCACTACACATTTGTATGGTTAAGATCCCCATATCGTTGTATAGTGGTTTACCTGGTGCAGCAGTACTACACAAATATGTAGTATTTCCAGCTCTTGTATAGTACGTTATGCAATAACGTATTCATTTATGTAGTCATTTAGTGATACTGTAGAAAACTTTAATAATACTGAATAAGTGTGATACACTTTTTTATAAATACTGTAGAAGTTTAATATTATTGGAGTAGTGTGATACACAAAAAAAATTGTGTAATACACTATAATTCATTTGACATTAATCGCTAATTGTGCTATTCTATACTTGTCGCGAAAAAAACATCTGTTAGATGTTACGGCAAAATCTATCAATATGGTAGGTAATAACCTACTAGGGAGTAAATACTATGAGTATCTTACTTAATTTCAATGACTTATCTAAACAGTCTAAAATCGGTTATAACGCATTATATAACGTTATTTTCGCACACTCTACTTCATTCAATGCAAAAAATGGATTGAATAAGTTTACAGTACCTCTCTGTTTGAATAGCGACAATAAAGTGTCGCTCACTGAAAAAAACTTTATTTTCTTTGAGTCTATTCTCTCAGAATTGAAGTTAAACGGTTACTATACTATCGTTTCTCATAACGGTAGGGCCGTAGAAGAAACAAAAACAGATTATTCTACAGTAGAGATTGTACTCTCAAAAAATGTACTTGATATTCCCAACGATATTAAAACATTCAATTTTTCTACAATCGATACTTCTAAACTGATGAAACGCAACGGAAAGGAAGAAAAAGCAAAGACAGAAGAAAACAAAAAAGTTGAAGAAGAAAAAAAGATAGAAGTTGAAAACACTTCTAAAGCACTTGAAGAAAAAACTGAAGAAGTTGAAAAGTTGAAGAAGGAAGTTGCTAAAAAAGAAGAACAATTAAACAAAAAAGCAATAGCCGAATTCAACGACGAGGCTCTTTTTTCTATCGCTAACTGCATCGAAGTACTTGCTAAAAAACATTTACCTATTCCGTCAGATTTTGACTTCACCAAATTTGAAGATGAGTTATTTCAAGTTATTGTTGCCCATTGGGATTTAAAAGTACTTGATAAATAGTACTCAATTCTAACTTGCCTTATCCCTAGGATTAATTTCCTAGGGATTTTTTTTGTCTTTTTTTTGTGTAATACACCCGCATTTTTTCCCGTTCCTGCTGCTTTCCTGGTTCTCAGGTTCGCCAGCTCTCACCCAGGTTCACCCACATTTTACCCGGAAAATTGATCTTAACTGTGTAATACACTTCCACCTTTTCTGTACCGATTTGACATTAATGGATATTTATGGTATAATATATGTATAAGAGTTAAGGAAGTAAGAACTTCCTAAGGAGTAAAGCAAATGCAAGTAACCGGAAAATTTGTAGGCAAAAGTGTAACACACTTATATTTCTCTAGTTGGTATGGTTCACCTAATTTTCGTGTCCATAAAAATAAAGAAGTTCAGTACAATGTAAATCTCAAATCAAAAGTCGTAACATTCAAGAATGTAGACGATGTTGAACTTCTTCCTAGAGGTTTTGACTTTAGCAAGGTTATTCAAAAGTAGCCACGCTTAAAATCAAGTCTGAGTAAAACAGTACCCACCCTATAAATTGCATACACAAAATGCTAATTAGGGGGCGGTATTTTTTGCCTTTCTCATTCTCTACGAAAGGGGGCGGATAATTTTATAATACGAATACTTCTAAAAAGGGGGCACTTTATTATGAGTGATACACTTTACGAAAGGGGGCGGAATTATGAGTATGCATCGCACAAGGCTCAATAAGATTTATGAGCATATGAAAGACAGATGTTACAATCCTAAACACGACCACTATAAATATTATGGTGCTCGCGGCATTGGAGTTTGTTCTGAATGGCGGAAGAGTTATAAGGTGTTCAAAGAGTGGGCTTTATCTCACGGATATACAGATGAACTCACAATCGACAGAATAGACAATGATAAAGATTATTGTCCCGAGAATTGTAGGTGGATAACTCTGCAAGCACAGTACGACAATACAAGACACAGTATAACCGTAGCAGGCAGAAAAAGGTCTTTAAAATCGTGGTGTAAACTACTGGGTTTAACCTATCACGTAGTTCAGTACAGACTGAAAAAAGGTTATCGTATCGAAGACGCTTTAGAATTAAATTAGTTAGCGAGTGTATTACACTCGTAAGGAGTATCATACGTTTGTTTGGGAAGTTGCTAAACTTAAGGGCATTACATTTGAAAAGGTTAATCAAGTCTTAATGGTGGATTACACCACCGAAGACGCGAAAAGATTTTGGGATTCTGAATGGTCTGACGTTCAAAACACCTGGCTGTTTTACACACCTATTCATAATCTTTTTTGGGGGTAATCTATGAAACACTCACGCTTTAATTATTTAGGTCAGACTTATATTCTGACAGGTAACTGTATCACTGTGTACAACACAGACGGAAAGAAACTTTCTAACAAGTTCTTTAATGACTGTTTTTCTGCATTAATTGCCTTTGCAGAAATATATTCAAGTCTTTCAGCTTAGGGGGTTACTATGAAAGAACGCAGAATTATTTGTTCGCCCGAAGATTGTATCTCACCTTTGTACAGATATAGGAATATGCGTCAAGAACATTTCGGGGCTATCTTTTTGAATAGCCAAAAGGAAGTCATTCAGATTAAAGACTTTTTTAAGGGGTCAGATTGTATCTGTCACGTCTATCCTAAACTGATTTTTTGGCAGGCTTGTAAGAAAGAAGCTAGTGGTATGATACTATTTCATAATCACCCAAGCGGTAATGAAAAACCTTCTGAAAACGATATTGATTTGACTAACGATTTTGTCAAGGGCGGGCAGTTGCTTGGTATTCAGGTCTTAGACCATATCATTGTTTCTAAGAATGGGAACTTTTCTTTCCGAGAACACGGCCTTATTGGCGAAGAAAAAAATAAGCCAAAAATTGCTGCAGAGTAAGGGGGCAATTATGAGTATACCTATCACCTTTCAGAACGAGTGCTACTTTATCGTTGATAAGGCAACACTTTCTACTGTAAATGTTCTGTTTGTCGGTAATGTTTTTATCGGCGGCAGACTCTATAAAAAATATGCTGGGTTCGACAGAAAATATCTGCTCGAAGCCTAATTCGGAGTGTAACACACTTCAAGGAGTAAACTATGGGATTAAGAGAAGTTCTAAAAACAAGGGACAGATTAACAGACGACGAAATCGACGCAGAGATTTCTTATTGCAGAAGTTCACTTTTATCGGGGGAAATGTCGCCCGAAGAAGCGTGTATTGACTACCTGGGTGTCGAAGAAGATTACATTTTTGACATAATCGGGTTCTAAATCACTGTGGATAACTTGTGGATAACTTGTGGATAACTTGTGGATAACTCTTATCTGCAAGTTACAAACGGTGTCGGACTGACACCCAATCGGTGTCGATGTGACACCTTAAACGGTGTCGGAGTGACACCCAATAATATAATAATAATATATTTAAAAGATAATATATATTACTTTACACACTTTAATAGGGGGATAATATGAAGGTGTATGAAATTGTTTACAGAAATTATGTTGTTGGAACTGACGCTATTGAGCGTTCAGTTATCGTAAAGGGGTGGATTAGAAAGTGTGTTACACTTCGTTCTCTGCAGAAAGATAAGAAACTCATTGTGTCTGTCGATAAGGTGGACATTCAGTAATGGATAGTTATTTGACATTAATGTCTAAATATGCTATAATATAAGAGTAAGGTTTGAGAAGAACCTAAGGAGTATCAAATGAATAATCTCAATTCATTAATTTCTAATCTTGATTATCTCATTGTTATGGGGTACATTTAGTTAGAGGTGTAAAATGCGTAGATTAAACAAGATTTATTCAAAGATGTTAGAGCGGTGCTATAACAAAAATAGCAATCGTTATTATTGTTATGGGGGTAAAGGAATAACAGTTTGTGATGAATGGATAAATAAAGAGATGTATGATAATCGTTCAACAAAAGGTTGGATAGCTTTTAGAGATTGGGCGTTATCACACGGGTATAAGAGCGGTCTTACAATAGACCGTATCGACAACAATAAGGGGTATTCTTCCGAAAATTGTCGGTGGGTTACACCAATAGAGCAGGCAAACAATAAGAGTAATAACCGTTACATTACATACAACGGGAAAACTCAAAGTATGGCTGATTGGTGTCGAGAATTGGGCTTAAATTATAACAGGGTCAATACAAGGTTAAACACACTTGGTTGGTCTGTTGAAAAAGCATTTAAGCATAAAGAAAATATTTGTCTCTCTATGATTACTTATCATGGGGAAACTAAATGCCTAAAAGATTGGTGTAAAGAATTAAATTTGAAATATGAAACCGTATGGTATCGTATTAACAAATTACACTGGTCTGTTGAAAAAGCATTTGAAACTAAATAGGAGAATATTATGGCTAATGATTTAAACAGCGTGCTATTAGAAGGTGTGGTAGTTGGTGAGCCACACCACTTGGAAGAACGCAACGTTCTTAATTTCACAATTGAAGTCGCACGTTATTACAAGACACGTGACGGAAATGACGCAACAGAACTTTCTCAGTTTAAGGTTGTAGCCTATGGTCGTATGGCGGATTTGCCTATGGAAATTGGAAAGCAGATTCGTGTTGTCGGCAGACTCAGAGAAAACAAATGGGTCGATAGTGGTGTAACACACTCAGAAGTTCAGGTTGTGGCAGAACACATTGAAATCAGAAAAACTAAATAGGGGGCATAGAAATGGAAAAGCAAATTAAAGGTTATACCGCTATATTTGATAATCTTGACGGTTCTTTTGATTATATCTGTCACGCAGAAACAGAAGAAAAAGCAAGGGAAGAAGCAGAGAAAAAATATGACAATGAACGGGTACGTGTGTACCCATATTATGACAGTCCATTTGATGTATTGTAGGAGATTTATATGATTTATTCATTTAGTAATTGGGGCTACGAAGGAGCATTGGTTACAGTTGAAGTTGATTTAAGACACGGTATACCCGCTACTGACATTGTGGGTCTTGCGGACAGTTGCGTAAAAGAAGAGCGTGAGCGTGTTCAGGCTGCCATTCGCAATAGCGGTTTAGAATATCCAAGCGAGCGAGTCCTTATATCTTTGAGTCCAGCTGATTTGAAGAAAGAAGGGGCGGGTTTTGACTTACCTATTGCTTTGGGCGTCTTGCAAAAGAACTTTACAGAAAACGTTCTTGTTATGGGTGAACTTGAATTGTCGGGTGCAATCAGACCTATACGTGGAGTACACGCCGCGTGTGCAACCGCACTTGCAAGTGGTATTCAGTATGCCCTTGTACCAAGTGAAAATCTTACCGAAGCACTTGAAACGGGTATCAAAGCGTTTGGGTGTGACACACTTGAATACGCATATCTTTTACCCGACGCACTTCCGACAAGAAAGGTTGCGTCAGTAAATGAATATGACGAAACAATTTCATTCAGAAAACCTGATGCAGAATTAAAAATTAAAATGACCGAGAAAGAAATGCTTGCTCTTGTAGTCGGTGCATCGGGCAGATTTAATATGTTGTTCTTTGGAAGTCCTGGTTGTGGTAAGACTCTTCTTATGCAATATATGCAGTACCTTACACCGTCACTTACGGAAGAAGAGTCGAAGTCTGTCAGACGTGTTTATTCATTGGCGGGCTTGCCTATTAAAGACGGAAACAGAACTTATCCGCCTTTCAGAATACCACATCAGACCGCAAGTATCGAAGGTATTTGTGGTGGTGGTCCGAACTGTAGACCGGGTGAAATAACTCTTGCTCATAATGGTGTACTTTTCCTTGATGAAGCTGCAGAGTTCAGAAGTTCTGTGTTACAGATGTTGCGTGTACCTTTGGAGAATAAGAGTATCACACTTTCAAGGGCGGGTCGTTGTACAACATATCCCGCTAACTTTCAGTTGCTTTTGGCTATGAACCCTTGTCCGTGTGGCAACTTTGGAAATAAAGAAAGGATTTGTTTGTGTTCTGCAAAGTCTGTTGAACAGTATTGGAAAAAGGTTGGTGGACCACTCTTGGATAGAGTTCCAATAAGACTTAACATCTTCCATTCGGAAGAAGAACGCAAAGAATATTCTCTTGAAGAATTACAGTCGTATGTAAAGAGAGCCACCGAAGAAAGCAGACGTCTTGGTGCAAGTTTCCGCGACCTTACAGTTGAGCAGATACACGATATGCTGCCTGTTTATGTCTACGAAAGACTTACAAAGATTGCAGAAGAATATGGCTGGTCTGAACGCAGACGTTATGACCTCTGTAGAGTTTGGATAACTATTGTATCTGCCTTTGTACATAGTGAAGAAAAGTATTTCGAAGATATTGATAAAGCGTTGTTGATTATGGGTAACTTTGCGTTCCCTAACTAAATAAGTTTTGGTGTCGAGCAGTTAGATTTTTCGTTAGTTTGAAAAATAAGTTTTATTATGAGTGGGTTACACTCAAAAGGAGTTCTTTTATGGACATTAAAGTATTCGGTTCGTGGGACTTTTACCATTGGGGTAAAGGTTGGGATAGCGTTGAACAAGCTAGAGGTTGGGATTTGTTTTGGAAGAGTTTTAACGAAACACACTCAGACTCTAGTTGGCGTTATCTTGAAATTGGTAGTGGGGTTACTCAGGAACATCTTCTCGTATGCGGACATTGTGTCGTTTGGTTACACCCTATGAATTATACCACGTATTATCACGGTAGCGGTGTAAGTGTGCAACACTATGAAAATGGAATGTGGGTTACACGCAGAGAATATCTGCTTGAAGAACTCGAAAAAATCTGTAAGGAAGCAGCAGAGTTCTGTAACGGTACATACACACATAAAGAAACAGAAGTGAAAATCATAACTAAGGAGTAAACCATGAAAGAAATCATTAAGAATTATTTGGAAGAACAGTGCAAAGTTGATCCGTGTTTGGCAGAGAAGTACAAAGATACTCTCATTGATGGCTGTATTGAATACATCAACAAGATGGCAAGGGAAGAACTTGGCGGAAAGCCAGGTGCTATCAAAGACGAAGTTGTATTCCATTGGGCTAGGGAATATTACGTAGACGGTATAGCCGAAAAGGAAAAGGCAGAAAAGGTTCAGAAGCAGGTAGAGAAAATGTCTGATTTGTCTAAGGTAAAAGTCAATAAAGACATTTCGGAAGACCGCAAAGAACGTATGCGTCAGGCACTTTCTAAGGCAAAGGCAGAATTACATCAGCAAGAGTTTGACTTCTAGGGGGAGTATATGCATAAGCCACTGTTTGAAGATAGAATTACTCTTGATAAAAAGAAAAATGAGATTGTGCGTATCATAAATGCTCGTAGTAATCAGAAAATAATTCCTGGTCTTAAGAAAGGAGAGCAGACCAATTTTGATTGCTACAAGGAATATGAAACAAGCACTGATGTGTGCCGCAATCTCTACCGAAACTTCTACAACTATTTAGGGGTGGAGTTTCCTAAGGAAATAATATGGAATTACAGAACCAAACGTCACGTAAGACGTGGGTATGACGAATGGGATGAAGTTTGCTGCAACGTAAACATTGAAACATATTTTCAACCTACTGAGCGTGAGAAAAAGATTATCTGCGATAAATATCCGGATTTCAGATACGTTCTGAACAAATGGTGTGGTACACGTTCACAGACAATGAAGGTTCTGAAAGTGTGGAAAGAACATCCCGAAGTTGAATTACCTTTGTCTCTTGGGTACTACGATATCATTTTCAACAAGTCTTTTTACACAATGAAGAAGGAAGATTTGAAGAAATGCTACAAATACATGAACGAAAATCGAGAACTGAACTTGTCTATTACTGACTTGAAGATGATTCTTAAATACGGTGAAGAAGTAGCAGATATGTATTGTCGTGCCAAAACTATTTTGGGTAGACGTGTAAAAATGAGCGAACTTAAATGGGTAGTTACTCAGTATGACAAATACTACAAAAACCAAAGTAACTCTATGCGTTACGACTTGGAAGATTACAAAAGATTATGCGAGTATTTTCACAAGGATATGAAAGACGAGTATTGGGCTCACCCTAAAAACCTTAGGGAAAGATTAAGTGAACTTCGTGTTCAGCGTGACAATATCCGTATGCTTGAAGAAGCAGAAAATCTTAAGAAGAAAATGACACGATACAAGAGAGTTATTAAACGCTTTGAAGGTTGGGATAAAACTGTTGATGGCTATAACATTATTATTCCTAAGACTGTTGAACAATGGCAGAAACAAGCAAGTGTATTAAACCAGTGTATTATCCGCATGAACTACATGGATGAAGTAAACAAGAATTATGTACTGTTCTTTATTCTTAAGGGTGACACACCAATTGCAACTTGCGAAGTAACTAACCTTTTGGAGAAAAAGATAGGACAGTTCTACGCAGATGAACACGACCGTTCAAACTGTCTGCCTACGCCGGAAGTTCGTAACGCTATGTTGAAGTATCTTGACGAGCTCAAAGTCGCATGATTTTGACAGTTAAGGATATTAATGTTATAATAGTATCATAAGGTTTGAAGAAAGCCTAAGGAGTAACTATGAATGATTTAGAACAAATGCACAATGACTTACAGTCTATGCAAGACGAACAGACAGAAATGCTTAAGGATTGGGAAGATGCTATGGCTTACCTTGACAGTAAAGGTGTACCGCCTGGACCTTCTCTTATGGCTCGCATCATTATGTACAAGGGGGATAACAATGCCAAGTGATAAGTTGCAGCAGATTACCTTGGAGTTTCACATTGACCTTGCAGACATATCAAAGAAAGACGCAAAAGATTTGTGTGAATATATCCAAGATTACGTTGTGGGATATTACAACACAATCAATTGCGATTACAAGGTAATTGACGGAGAGTGATATGACAGTAGGTGATTACAAAGATCAAGACGACTTTATTTTAGTAAGACGTTTTATGTCTACCGAGTTAGGAATACAGAGTAAAAATGAAATGCTTTTGTACGCACTCATTTACTCGTATTCAGACGGTGGCAGTGCGTTTTATGGTTCGACAGAATACCTTGCCAAAAGGCTTGGTAGTTCCAAGAGCCGCATAATAAAGGTCTTAAATGAAATGGTGTCGAAGGGACTTATCATCAAAAAGACTTCGGGTCGGTTCAATTTCTATGTTACAAACTTTAATTATGTGTGTAACACAGATGAACCACAGGTGTCAGTTCAGCACCCTGAACGGTGTCAGATTGATATCGAAAGCAGTGTCATCCCGACACCCAATAATATAAAGAATAATATAAAGAATAATATAAGTGTTACACGATTTGTTAAACCTAAGGTAGAAGAAATCGAAGTCTACTGTAAGGAGAGAAACAATAGCGTGGATGCTCAACAGTTCTTTGATTATTATGAGAGCAAAGGTTGGAAGGTTGGTAAGTCACCAATGAAGGATTGGAAAAGTGCAGTCCGAACTTGGGAACGAAATAACTTTAATAACAATAAGTCTTTTTCGGAAGAGCCGCCTAAACCACAGCTCAAAGTTATTAAGACAGAAGGCTATGATGGTGCACCAATGGAATGTCCGGAGTGTGGCTCACGCTTGATAAAGAATGGTGGTATGACTATCTGTAACAACTGTCACTTATGGTATGAAAAGGAGAATGGAGAATGGAAATTGTACAAGAGGGGTTCTTAGACCAGCACGCAAGAGAACGCTTAAGACGTGAGCAAGAAGTGTTGGAAAGGGAACACGCAAAACACCAAAAGAAAATTGAAAGTCGAGATTTCTTTGCAGAATTAAATGCAAAATATAAAGATAAGGAGTTTCCGTATGGTCAATAAAAGACTCAGACAGATATATAGCGATATGAAACAGCGTTGTTATAATCCAAAATGTGGGGCATACAAGGATTATGGCGGTCGCGGAATAACTGTTTGTGACGAATGGCGTAATAGTTCTAAGATGTTTTATGAATGGGCATTTTCACACGGTTATCGTGATGATTTGACCATTGATAGGATCAACGTAGACAAAGGCTATTCACCAGACAACTGTAGGTGGGCTACTCGAAAAGAACAAGCAGCAAACAAAAGAGCTTTTAAGTCTAATAGTCACATTGTAATTTACAAAGGCGAAAAAGATACTGTTTTTAATTGGTGTAAGAAGTTAAATCTTAATTATAGAACAGTATTGGATAGGCTGAACGCAAGACGGTGGACTGTTGAACAAGCATTTGAAACAGAATCTGAACATAAGTTTGCAAAAAACCATTTCAGTGGTCGCAACTATGGTCAGTAGATTGGCTTAAGATAATAAGCAAGGGGGAAACTTATGGCAATATTAAATCAGACTCAGGAAGAAAGAGTATTGAATTGGATGAAGTGTAAGGGTGCTATCACTTCTGCAACCGCATACAACGAACTTGGTATCATTCAGCTGCCTAAACGTATTTGGAACTTGAAGCGTAGGGGCTACAAAATCAAGACCGAATGGTGTGAAGGCAAGAACCGCTATGGCGAGAAGGTTCGTTTCTGTGCATACTCTCTCGGTTGATTTTGACATTAATGTCTATTTATGGTATAATTATAGTATGAGTTGTGGGAAACTCAAAGGAGTAATAAATGACAGATGCACAATGGAAAGTGGATGCAAAGCGGATTTCAGACAATGTAAATTACGAACTCAGAAAGTTCCGTAAAGAGTGTGTTACACAAGGTATTGTGATGTTCGTTAGAGATGTTGGTTTCTACGAGATGACGTACCGCGGACATTTTGTATGCTATCTTTATGGAGACGATGAAGAAAGCATAAAACTTTTGGCTGTATGGAACACTATTAAAATTGCAGAAGAAACAATCGAAAAGATTGAAGGAGTAAAACATGATTGTTAAAAATTCTATGGGATTGCCACAGGCATTTGTGGAAGCAGTAAGCGTAGACCGACACAACGAGCCAGGTCATTATTCTGCAACAACCTTGAACAAAGGTATCAAGGAAATCGTTCTGACTGACAGACATTGGGATGATCTTGAAACCGATGCTGCAGAAAACGTGTGGGCTATTTGGGGAACTGCTATGCACGCAGTTATGGAAAAGCAGAAGGATAACAATTTCCGCGAAGAGCTTTTTGAAGTTGAGATTGCAACGTCGTGTGGTCCACGTATCGTGTCGGGTCGTGTAGACAGTTACGATATGGAAAACGAAATCCTTTACGATTGGAAATCTGCAAGCACTTGGAAAGTTATCTACAAGGACTTTGACGATTGGAAGAAACAGGGGCTTACATACGCATGGCTTATGAATCAGAACGGATTGAATGTAAAGAAGTGTAGGTTTGTTGCTATGCTCAAAGACTGGTCTGCAACCGATGCAAAGCGTAAGCCGGATTATCCACAGTTGCCTACTTATGTGTACGAGTTTGATGTAACTCCCGAAGATTTGGTAGAAACTTCTCTCCGCATAATCTCAAAGGTAGAGCAGATTGTTTTGGCAGAACAGTTGAAGGATGATGAAATCGAGCCATGTACATCAGAAGAACGATGGGCCTCTGCAGAGCAGTGGGCTGTCAAAAAGGTGGGGACAAAGAAAGCAATTCCGGGCGGAGTGTGTAACACACTTGAAGATGCTCAGAAACTTGTGGAAGAAAAAGGCGGCAAGGGATTTGAGATTGAACACCGCGAACCGACAAACAGAAAATGTGATGATTACTGTATCTGTAAGGACAAGTGTTCGTTCTACAAATCTTTGCACAGAGAGCCTGAAAAGGGGTCGGTTGAGTAATTAGTCGATTTGTCCAAAAGAATCGCTCTACGTGAATCCTATGGCGGTTCTAGGGCAAATTTTATAGTGGGGTGTAGAAATGAAGTGTAGGTTTTGTCCTTGCCGTGTTGATAATAGTAATGAAATAGACGGTTATCAACCTAATGGATGTTTTTATGGTGATGATTACCTTGATGATTATTGCTATGAAGATAAAAACGGTGATTGTTGTTGCGACAAAACAAAAGAAGAAATTGAAAATGACATAGAAGTTTATCAAGAATGTATGAGAAATGAAGAGAAACTTCTTGCAGAAGAAATGGAAAATCAGTTGATTTCAAACTACGATTTTGAACGTGGTGATGTAAAGTATTAAGGAGTAACTATGTATGAAGAAAGAAAAACACGTCGTAATATCAAAAGGTAATATTAAGATGGGGCAGATACAGAGTGTCAGTCTACCGCCTATTGTTACTTGTTCGGCATTGGCTTGTAAGTTCTGCGGTAAGAAATGTTACGCAAGGAAGATGTGTAAACTCAGACCGACAGTAAAGGAAAGCTACGACAACAACCTTGATATTCTTATGAATGATAAGGAATTGTTTTGGAGAGAAGTAAATGCTGCGGTGGCTCTCACAACGTATTTCCGTTTTCACGTAGCGGGTGACATTCTGAACGCGGAATATCTTGAACGAATGGTAGATGTGGCAAGGAAGAACAAGCATTGTCAGATACTATGTTTTACAAAGAAGTATACTTTAGTAAACAGTTATCTTACAAAGCACAGATTGCCGAAGAACCTTCACTTGATATTCAGCGTGTGGAAAGGTTTGGAATGTTTCAATCCAAACAATCTGCCGGAAGCGCACGTATTCTACAAAGACGGAACTACGACTGCGAAGGATGGTGCGAAGTATTGTAGCGGAAACTGTACGGAATGTGCGGCAGAAAATAAGAATTGCTGGACTCTTAAGAAGGGTGAGCAGATATTGTTCAAGGAACACTAAGGAGTAGTTTATGAGGATTGAAGAAGCTGCAAGAATGGGTTCAACCGCAACTCCAAAGGTCGGTGACAAATGTACAATGCACTTGTATAGTGACGCACATGCATGTCAGGTCGTAAGAGTGTCTGCAAGTGGTAAAACAATGTGGATTAAACGCAACAAGGTTGAACACGAACCAGGCACAGAAGGTGGTATGGGTCACCAAAATTGGCTCAAACATGAAAATGTTTTTGAGGGAGAAGAAATGAAAATCACTAAACGCAAGAATGGTGATTGGCGAGAAACCGGTTCTAACTGCTATGTTTCTCTTGGACAGTGGCATGAATACTATGATTGGAGTTTTTAGCCTATGGTAAAATACTTTTGTGATATATGCAGAAGGGAACTACGCATAGCAGATAGAGTTCAGATACCTACAGACTTGGACTTTGTAAAGACTCAGAGTCTTATACAAGGCTTGGCTTTAGGTTCTGCAACCAGCCTACTGTGTTTTGAGTGTTACTCTAAATTGCAAGACAAGTACAAAGACTACTTGGAGAAGTGCAAACAGAGTAAGAAAATTGTTTGACATTAATATATAATAATGTTATAATGTAAATACTTAATAGTTAAGGAAAGGAGTGACTATGGACTTAAGTAAACTTAAAGATTATTTTGACCCAAGTGACATTGAATGGAGATTGCAACAGTGTGGCAAGACAAAGGAAGGTAAGATATGGGGAATGGCTTTAGCCTATGTAACCAATCGTGCCATCATGAACCGTCTTGACGAAGTGTGTGGACCTGAGAATTGGAAGAATGAATTCAAGGCCGCGCCCGATGGTGGAATACTCTGTGGCATCTCTATCAAGGTTGGTGACGAATGGGTTACTAAATGGGATGGCGCAGAGAACACAGACATTGAAGCTGTAAAGGGCGGATTGTCGGGTGCTATGAAGCGTGCTGCCGTTCAGTGGGGCATCGGAAGATATCTTTACAATCTTGAAGAGAGTTGGATTAATGCGAACGAAAAGGGTTCTCACCGCGGAAAGACAAAAGACGGAACTACTTTCAATTGGGATGATCCTGCACTTCCGGCTTGGGCTTTGCCAAAAGGTTCTGATGTAAAGAGTGTGCCACACTCAGACACAAAACCAAAGAAACCGGTAGTTCAATTCACAGACGAGCAGAAAGCAGAAATGAAGAAGTGGAATGACGGTACGTTTTCCAAAGACGAACTCGACAAGTTCAAGAAACAGACCACCGCGCCAGGTGCAAATATTGCTGAACTTGTTCAATGGTACGCTTCTGAATATGCCAACCGACACGCAAACAAAGTAACTGCGGAAGAAGAAAGTGGTGCAGAGTTTGCATTTGATGAACCAAACAACTAAGGAGTACGTAATGGGAATGGATTTTAATAAGACCTTTATCACTGGTCGTGTTTATGGAATGGGTTTAAGCCCCATGAAGAACAATGGTCTTTATGTTGCAGAAGGAAAACTGTGTGTAAACAATGCTATGAACGCAAAGGGAGAAATCTTAAGAGACGACTTTCCGGTTCGTTGTTATGGCAAACAAGCAGAGTTCTTTGGCAAACTTAAAGACGGAACATCTGTATTGATTGAGGGTAAACTTAAGGAAGATATTCGGGTAAACGCAGAGAACCCGAACACAGTTCGTTCTAAGGTTTATATCAATGTGATTGATTATAAAGTTGAAAAGGGGGATAAGGATGAATAACTTAAACAGAGTAATTATCAATGGAAATCTTACAACTGATTGTAAGTTGGAACGCGGTAAATCGGGAACTGCTTATGGCGGATTTTGTATTGCGGTAGATCGTTCTGTAAAGAAGGGAGACGAGTGGGAAGAAGTTCCTTCGTTCTTTGAGGTAAAGGCATTTGGTAAACTGTTTGAAAGTCAGCATCCGTATCTTAATAAGGGTGCAAACGTAACAGTTGAAGGAAGTCTTATTCAGGAAAGATGGGAAACCAAGGAAGGAGAAAAGCGAAGTAAGATTGTTATTCAGTCTTACACTCTTTATCTTGGTTCAAAGAAGAAGGAAGGTGGAAGTGGCGCACCTAAGTTTGAGCCGGCGAATAATACAGAACCGGAAAATCAGATGCCGGACAATGGCGAGTTCGTTGAGGACTTTCCTTTCTAAGTAGCGAATAAGGTTCTGTCTTAAACTCTGTCGAACCTTTAATCGAGTATGCATTGGGGAATTAAGAACTACCGTAAAGCCATACGGAAAGCAACCTGGTGCAGAATAAGCAGACATGTTTTTTTTAGGAGTGAATAATGGATATTGAACTTGCACAAGCGTTGGAAGAAACAGAAGACGCAAAAAAAATAATTAGAAAGATATTGCATGAGTATAAGTATCTATGTGTGATAACAAGAGCAACTGTTGAAGAGGCAGAGCGATTTTTGATTGGCCCCGAGGATAGGTATGAGGTTACAAAAGAAGGGGAAAAAATCATTAAGAAATGATTAAGGAGTAATTATGGAAAAGGAAAAAACTTATACAACAACTGACCTTATGGAGATTACGGGGCTGACACGTGCAGCAGTCTTAAGACGTGCAAGACCATTTGGTTACACCAAGTATTGCAGATATGTTCTTAAGAGAACTAGTTGGGGAAACTACATCAAAGAGTTTTCGTTTACTGAGAGCCAGGTTAAGGCTATGGGGTGCGACCATGATCTTCGTAATCAGAAAGTTGAAGTGGTGGTTGAAAAGACAAACGAAGAAAAGCTCGAAGAGTTGAAAAAAGAACATCCGTTGGTTACTGACGAAAAGTGTTTTACACTCAGTTGGTTTCCGGAGACAATTCCATCTGTTTTGCAAGATGATGAATAGGAGGGATGAATGGAAAACTTTATACACAGTTGCAAAGAATATAGCGTTTGTAGGGCAAATGAAGAGTATAATAAAAATATATCTGCAAATTGTACTGGTTGTCATATATGGGAGTTTTTGTATGACAGAGATAGCGAACACTTCAAATGGTATATGAAAACCACTAGAAAAACCATTGAAGATATAGCAAAAGAAGTATATGAAATGACAGAGATAAAGGTGGAAGTATGACAAGTGTAAATAGTTATCAAGATATTAAAGGACCGGATGAACTTGAAGAAGAAAGATGTTATGAAAGCATCTTGCAGAGTTTGATTGAAGAATACGACCCCGATGAAGGTGATTTCAAAGCTTATCAGAGTTGGTGCAGAAAACGAGCAAGGGAATTGACATCTAAAAGTATGGAGGAAGAAAATGGATAAAGGACAAGTAATTGCAACTATTATCGGGGCAGTCTTAGGAGTAATAATCTGCCTAGTAGTTTACTATTGGGATAAGGAGAATAAAAAATGATAGTAATTGTTTATATTTTGTTTGCAATTATGATGATTATAGCCATAAGGGGGTAAATTATGATTAGTAGTATTGTTTGGTTAATTCTTTTGAATATGGGTTATATAAACCCTGACCACGCTCCTTGGGAAATCTATTTACCAATAGCGTTGGTTGAAGTAGTTGTATATCTGAAATTATTGCCAAAGGTTACAGATTTTATTGATAAGGTTATGAATAACAAGGTGGAAGGCGAATGACTAAAGAAGAACTCGAAAAAGCAACAGGACAAGAACTGATTGATGAAAGAAATTATTGCGGTGTAGACGGTTACTATGGCGATTATCTTGATAATGTAAATGCAGAAATGCTCAAAAGGTTTAATCACATTGCAGAAATTGAAGAAGAAAAACAAGGGCTTAAAGATTATTGTGATAAGTACACTAAAACAATTCTTTCCCTTAGACAGAACGTAGCAGAACTTGAAGCACAGATTGAACAACTTACTTATCTGCATAATGAAGATGTAAACACAATTAGATTATTGAACGAGCAAATTAGGAAAATGAAGTGTTGTGCGAATTGTGCTTTTCAACTCGTTATTGGCGGTGTTAGAGATAGACACTGTGTTAAATGTAATGCTTGTAGCGAATGGGAATTGGAAGGTTAAGGAGATAAAAGAAAAATGACATTGATAGTCAGAAATAAAATACAAGGGCTTGATGTAAAATCTTTTAGTGGTGCGTCAGACATACTGATAAAAGAACATTGTAAGGAATATATTAACGGAATGGAACGAAGACAAGATTGTTTTTGTTTACAATTTCCTAGCGGAAATAAATTGTACTATGCTCACAAAATTTATGAATACCGTTTAGAAAGGTGAAGGAGATAAAAGAAAAATGACAAAGGAACAAATTAAGGCGAAAGCAAAAGAACAGGTCTCTAATGATGAGTTTGCACAACAGATAATAATTGACGCTATAAATTGGGCAACAAAGGAACTGCAAGAGGAAAACGCAGAACTGCAAGCAGACAATGACGCTAGAAAGTTTGCTATGGCTATGAGTGAAAAGGTTGAAAAGAAATTGCGAGAAGAAAACGAAAAAGCAAAAGAAATTATTAAGAAACTTATTTCTGATAATCGCAAAGTATGGGTATATTCAGATGTAAGAGAAGAAGCAGAGCAATTTTTGAAGGAGTAACTATGTTTGAGAAAGAAGCAAACTTACACGCAAGCATTATGGCATGGGATGAAGAGGAAGATACTTGGGAAAGTATAGCAGAAAGAGCGTATAAAGACGGTGCAGAGTTCGGCTATAACAAGGCTAATGAATGGCATTTTGTGAAAGACAAATTACCACCTATTAAGAAAGAGTATAACGGCAGAAGTGAACTTGTGCTTGTCTTATCCAAAGAAAAGGAAATGCAATATGCACAATATGTAGAAAAGGAAAAGACTTGGGCGAGGGGTATTTGTGAAATCAACTTCAAGCCTTACGCTTGGAGAGAGATTGTACTTCCAAAGGAGAGTGAATAGAAATGCTTAATTTGAATGAATTGTGTGTAATAGCCTATGAGAACGCTGCAAAGCGTGAAGCAAAAGACGAAAAGGTCTCTACTGATACAATGCAGATGTTGAAACATACTACCACAGAAGTAGTTGAGGCGGTAGAGGCTTTTGTTTCTTATCGTAATATTAAGGAACTTGCAGCAGATTTATCTGCGACAGACCTTGATGAAAAATGGGAGTCACAAGAAGAGCCGGATGCTTGTGAAGAATTTTATCAAAAAGCAAGAAAACATTTTATGTCAGAGCTTGCAGACATTATTTGTTGTGTTCTCATTATCGCTGGTAAAGAGAACATTGATATGGAATATGCTCTTACCGCTTGTATGGAGAAGAACTATATGAGAGCCATAGGGAAAGGGGATAAGAGTGAAGTATACTTTAAGCATCATGATCTTGGTGGTCGCCGCGTAGAAATACGAGGTTTTAAGTTGGATGATGGTAAGTTAAGGTGTGAGCTATGCAGTAAGCCATGTCAGCCACATGAGTTAGGTACACTTACTATAACCTACAAAGACACCGGCGAAACCGAAAAGCATTTGGTATGTTTGGAGTGTGGTAAAAATTTAGCGAGGGGTTAAAGATGTTTGAACAATTAGAGTTTGATTTTGATGCGCCAACATTGGAAACTCGCAACGACCGTTGGGAGAAATCGGAAATCCGTAACTGTAACGTCTGTGGCAAAGATTATGTGTTCTACACGTATGGCCCACAAACTAAGACTCAGGAAGCCGGCCCGAACTTTTGTTGTAATGAATGTTGGAAACTTGGTTTCGTACTGATAAACAAAGGCAGCACTTATTTTCACAAGTTATGTGAGATAAACGAAATCAGTATGGCAGATGTATCAAAGGCGGAAACAGAAGCGTCTAAACGTCAATTTCCATATCTTCACCGTATGAATAATTTAGTAAAAGGTATTTCAATTTAGGAGGAATAAATGAGAGTATACATTAGTGGTGCAATTACTGGTGTAAAACACGCAGACAAACTGTTTGCAAGAGCAGAAGAAAAGTTGGAGTTACTTGGTTACGATGTTGTAAATCCTTACAAGTTTGGTGAACATCTTAAGAAGGAATACGCCAAAGAAAACAAAGTACCCAAGTATGAAAACTATATGCGTGGTGATATTGAGCTGCTGATAAACTGTGATGCAATTTATCTTTTGGAGAATTGGGGAACCTCAAAGGGGGCAAGGCTTGAAAAGAAAATTGCAGAAGTTTTGAAGATGCAGATAATGACAGATTAAGTTGTATTTGATACAATAACATTATTAAGGAGGCCTCAAATGAGAAAATGGGGAATCGTAGGCGCGTTACTTTTCGTAGCCGCATGTGTAGTTGGATTTATTTTCAACTTCGATGGAAGCGATATTGTCGCTCTTGGTCTTGCCGCTTTTGGTGTAGCCTCGACAGTTATCGCATTTGTTAAAAAGCACAAGGAAAAGGGTACTCCGGTATGGCAGATTGCCATCGTTACTGTACTTACTCTTGTTGCAGGTGTACTCATCTGTATCGGTGGTCTTGCTGACAATATTTTTGCAGCAATCAGCGGTGCGGTACTTGCACTTATGACAATTATCTTTGGTCTGATTTATAACAAACAGAAGAAGGCTTAAGGTAATAAGGGGGGGCTAGGTTATAAAATCTAGTCCTCTTTTATTAAGGAATGAAGGAATGAGATTTAGAATATTAAACAGAGACCCACTTTATGATTACAGAGAAGCGTGTAAGATTACACAAGGAATTGATTTGGAATTGCAGAACACTTTCTTTACTCCAAAAGACAATGATATGACTGCATTTTGGATAAAGCAGATTGTTGCCAATCATTCAACACTTCGTAGTGTTCATTTCAGATTGGTAGATACAAGACCTAAGTCTGTTATTATGCAGATTATCAGAGCAACAAAAGGACACCCACAGCCGGAAGTTCAGAGCAGTAGGCCTGATTGGGTTGGTAAAGAACGTTCGTTTGATCCATACGAAGATAAACTGTTTATGCAAGATCATACTGCAGAGAGCTTTATCGAAATGGCAAAGCAGAGACTCTGCGAGAAAACAGAAAAACGTACAAGAGATTTCATGTGGGAAATGGTTGATGTTCTCAGAGCAGATAAAAAACATCCATTCTTACAAGCGGTTGGATATTGTTGTCACCCTTCTTGCTGGTGGTTCAATGGTAAATGCCCTGAAATAAAAAGTTGCCACGAAGGTGTAAGAAAACTTTCTGATTGTATTATCAGTCAGTACAAAGAGGATAATAATGATTAATGAGGTATACAACGATTGGGATAGTCTTTTTGAAAGGTTCTGCATAATGACTGTAGATGGTGGTATGTCTGATTTTGCTGCTATCAACTATCTTATGGATAAAGCACCAAAAGAGCTGATTGTAAACTTAATGGATTTCAGTAGAAAACAGGAGAAGTTATTGAAATGCAAGAAACATTCAAACTGATTGGTGAAACTGTATCAAAGAAAAATAACAATAAGTTTAATGCAAAATACAAGTTCACGTATAAGACTAAAGGATATGTTGATTGGTATGAGAGCGCGGTTATGCAGTTACGACCGCAGATAAAGACAAAAGGAATTGATTATCCGGTGGAAATATCAATGCTTTTTATTCATGGAGATAACCGCAGACGCGACAGCGATAACGGACTTACTTCAATCCTGGACTTATTGGTTAGGGAAGGAGTTATAGTTGATGATAATTGGACTGTTGTAAGGCGCATAAATGTAGATAATGACTATGAAAAAGGTAGTCCACATTGCGTAATTACAATAAAAGACTTGTAATATTATCACACTAATGTTATGATGTAATCAAACGGAGGTTTGTATGAAAAAAATTGTCAGTTTAATTTTTGTATTAATGCTTTGTAGTATGTGTTTCTGTAGAGAAATCCGTTCAGCGTTTCTTGGCAATCTTGATGCCGACGATATGGCTAAATACCAAGTAGGAACATTCGCTATTGCGACTTGCCAGGATATCGTGAAAGACAGAAGTACGTATGACTTCAAGAGAATAGATAATAATAATCTTGCAGCATACCTTATTTCAGAAGAATGTATGAAACATGTTTCTGAAAAGTTTTCTATAAGTAACGGAGACTTATACAGATGTATTTATCAGCTTACAGATAATGTAACTGTATTAATATTCTTGTTTAAGACGCATGAGTCATCACTTACGTGGAGATATTACTGCTATACAATAACTTTTTCGGAGGAAAAATAAATGACACCTAAAGAATACAAAAAGAAAAAGGGCGAACTTGGAACTATCTTAAATACTTTTGACGTTGAAAAACTCACAGAATATATGAAAAAAACAGATTTATTTAAGGCATCTTACAAAGATAACTTTATTAAATCGAGTGAAGAACGTAGAACTATGTTCATGTGTTTTATGATCATCGACCCAAAAGCGCCGGCAAACGTTTATCCTATTACCAAGAGAAAGGCAAAAGAACTTGTTTCTAAGAAGTTCATGGAAGAACAGTTTGAGGCTGCAAAGAAAAAGGTTGATGCAAGAGAGGAAAAAGGAAATGATAATACTGATTAGTTCAATGTTGGCATTTGCAACGGGATTTGTTTTTTCAATATTTTGTCTTTTACATTGTAGTGAAGAAAAATGGCAGAAGTTTAAGAATGCCGTAGATAAAGAAAGAAGGAAGTAAAATGACGTATAGTATCGTTGATTCGTTTTCTCAGTTATTCAGGACCACCTCAGACGAGTATTACACAACAGAGAAGATAAACGGACATATACCTTCTGCATCAGACTATTCTGCACACCTTATGGGGCAGACAAGCCTTGAAATTGTTGCCAAGAACCGTATGGGCTTTGTTATGGCGGAGGCGAAGATTTACAACAGACAGTCTACAAGGTCTCCGCTGGTTACAATGAACTATGCGGACAAGAAGTTTGTAGCACTTTTCTTCCGCGAAACCCTTCCGGCAGACGATGCTTACGCTTTGCTTGCAAATGTTTGTAAATATTACGGTATAGTAATTGAGAAGAGAAACGTTTACGTTTTACCGTATTATAACGCTTTGGATGATGGTAATTACGTTCTAAATGAAGATGGTGAGAAGTTCTACTATATGGATGATGCTTTGGATTATCTTAAGTCTAAGCAGACTTCGGTTGAAGAATTATCCCTATGGGAGAAAAATCTGCCATTCAATGACGCGCCGCCTTGTGTTCAGACTACTTATCTTGTGGAAGGAAAGTTCTCAGAGGATTTTGAAAACATCAAGGTTTACAACGATGCCATGGGAGTTGAGTCAGACAATGAGTTCACAGAGCCTTATAAGTGTGAAAACTGTCAGTTCTGCAATAAGGAAGTGTGCAAGACACGAAAGTACAAGCCTAACGGAAAATACGTATCTCGGCTGCACTTCGGACAACTTACACAGTATCTTGATAAACCTACTTACTACAAGTGGGATATCAACGGTAAATCTGTAAGACTTGATAGCGAAATGGAAATCATGAAGCAAGACCGTTTTAATGCTATGTGTTTCCGCTATCTTTCAATTCTTCCTAACAGACTGAACGATGATGTGTGGACAAATATTGTAAACCGCGCCTTGAAACATATTAAGGTTATTGGCGGAGAGAAGATAACACGTAATAGTGTTGATACGCTCAGAGAGATACTTACAAAAGATATGGCAGATCATACTCTTGTATCACCTTACTTTGAGTATGAAAGGCTTATGCAAGGTTATATCTATCTGAACCCAGCTAACCTTACGTTTAATCTTTCGCCTGAGTCTTTGGCAATTTATATAAGTGGAAGGTTCTCTAAGATAAGATTAGACGGACTTCAAGACATAATCTTACTTCTTAAGCACTTGGGATTTAAGAGACTGCGTAAACAGTTGGACTACATAAACTGCTCTGTATGGTATCTGAGAAGTGAGTTTATGTTTCCCGATAAGGAAGATTGGAAACAGTACCTTCTTAATATAACAAAAGATACAATGTGGCAGGAGAATCTTGAAGCCATGTTGATTGAAGATAACGAAGATACAAACGACGAAATATCGCCGGAAGATATTGAAGAAATAGAAAACGATGCGTCAATTTATCTTGATACATCAAAAGGAGATTTATATGACTAAGGAATCAGTAGTAAAGGGATTGATTGAGATTGTTAGTAATGCTCAGATGGTTGGTTCTTTCCATGACGCTTACAACAATGATAAGTGCTATTACCACAAAGGACACAACTGTTATATCGTTCAGACCATAAAGATTAATGAACAGTTTGGTTGTGCCAAGTTCAGCATGGACCCCGAATTGTCTGCTGCACTCAGAGAACTCGGATGTAAACGCACTACAAGACAGTTGTACGAACATTGTGTACGCACTAAGGTAATTTCTTGTTGGATTATTCCCGATAATATTCTTAAATAATTATGGAAGTTCATGTAATTCTCGGTGGACCAGGATGTAATAAAACTGGTCTGCTTACTGAACTTTATGCCAAGTGTGTAAATCAATACGGTTGGGATAAGGTTGCGTTCATATCATATACAGTCGCACAAGTAAGACGTGATAAATCAAAAGTAAAGTCTATTACAAAGTTATCCGCGGATAAGCTGGATGCGTTCAGAACCATTCACAGTGCCGCACGTCAGCATTATACAGAAGAAACAGTAGTTATTCCCGAAAGAGAGTTTGAAGGAATGTCCGTATTTATGGATATTGATATGACAAATATCTACAAGGGAATAGACTATATGCGTCAGCTTGAAACAAAGAATATGGCGGTTGGTGCAAATAAAGCGGGACTTGATACAGATAACTTCAAAAAGTGCGTATACTTCTACAACAGAGTAAAAGAGAAAAAATCCTTAAGCGGTATTAAAGTAATAGACTTCTCAGATATGCTTAAAGACGCAGTAGACGCTCATTATAAAATAGACGTAGACTGTGCGTTTATTGATGAAGCACAAGACCTTACACCTTTACAGTGGAGAGCCATTTATATCTTCTTCCGCGACGTGAAACACCTTTATGTGGCCGGAGATCCAAATCAGTCGTTGTATCGTTTTAATGGGGGCAGACCTAATTATATGCTCGAAATGAGATATGACGATATTAAAATCTTAAATCATTCTTCAAGGTGTTCTTCTAACGTTATGGAAATGGCTTTCTTAGTGTGGAAGAAAATGACAAACTCTGCAGAAATGCCTATTTCAAACGGAGATACTTCCGGATTTGGCGTATTTTATCCCGAGAAGAAACTCAGAAATAACTTCAAAATGGCTATAGAAAGGGCAATAAACAGAGGGGAAAAGGTGCTTGTACTTGCCAACACTTACTTCCAATTGGTAAAGATACGCGATGATATTCTTAAAGACGACCTCACAACACCGCATAATTTCTATTCAGGAAGATGTAAATACCATTATAAAGACAGAAAACAGAACGTTATAACCTTTTCAACAGTGCACCAGGCTAAAGGGGCGGAAGCTGATTATGTCATTTATGATGTATCTTACGGAAGGGTTTACGCGGACCATGAATACGGATGTGTTGAAGATAGGTGGCAAGATTATTACAGAATGGTTTACACCGGAATAACAAGAGCAAAGAAAGGCATAATCTTGTGTGAAGTTTCACCAGCCGTAGCCAATGAACCTTCATGCAAGAGTTTTATGTTTTATTCTAATTATGGACTTGAAAACTATAAGAAATGGCTTAACGCTTTTTTACCAAGTAATACTTTGACTTTCGACCATTTGCAACCGTGTTCGAGTAAGTAAGAGAGTTATAGTCGGGCAGCACAAAGTGAGTTACACCTTCAAGAGTATAACGGATAATGTACTGCCCGTCATAACCTTTTGGTAACTCATCTACCTTTTCAATGTAGTAACCTTCACAACCAAGCATTTTAAGCAATTTATCTGCGTCAAACACAAACATTTTGTTTGCATAAGCTCTTGGGCGTTTTAAGTCATAGTCAATAAGTTTGAGTTCTATGGCTTTCCAGGCACTACGCAAAACATCAATTTCTTTACCCGTAATCTTTTCTGCAACTGCACAAAGGCAGATAAAGTAACATCCGTCTGTTCCAACACAGTTTGCCAAGTCTTGAATTGCTTTGATTTCTGTAATTTTCATAACACTCACCTATAACAATATATCCAACCACCGAGGTAGTCTTATTCCTTTAGCATATAAAATATATCCGGCTACCATACCCAATAATCTGATTATGATAACCGACAGTAGAATTGTCAGTACCTTTATCAAGAGCTTTAACTTCGTTTCGTAGCGTGTTATAGTCTCGTAACAGTTGTTCAACTCCGCGTTGATACTCTGCAAAGAGTTCGATAAGTTCGTCGATTGTATCTCCAATTGTTTGCGCTCGCTCTCCGAGATACTTAAGAGATTCGAGGTCGTTTCTAATCTGCTCGTCAGCAACTGTAATTCTCTGCTCATAGAGTCTGACTGTTGCTTCAAGTTCATCAACTTTTCGCTGATAATATAAGAGGTTTTCGTCAGTTGATATTCTTGTGGATTTACATCCTGAGAAGAAACATGCGACAACAAGATACAAAGAAACAAAAATAAGACAAATCTTTTTTTCATTCATTCTCACCTTCCTTTTCTGCGGCCTTCAACTGTGTTTCCCAATTCTTATCGAGCAACATAACAAGGTCTGTAAGTCGCCAAATATGCTGGATTTCATCATTCATAATTTCTGTAAGAACTTTCTTTACTTCTTCGTTATCTGTACTTTCGATAATCTGAGAGTATAGCGAAGATGCAGAATGTTCATCCGCAATTGCACCTTGTAATACTCTAACCAATTGTGAGGTTGATGTGATTTCAAAAGCGTCTTTTGGACCATCAGTTTTTACAAGAGCCATATTATTCTCCTTTATCTTCTGTTGGCATTTCCGTAGGTTCCGGAGGAACCATGTTGTTTACTTTCTTATTCAAAACGTTAATGCCACAATATCCCGCAGTAAGAAGTCCACTTAAACCAAGTATGTTTGTAATTACTTCGGGGTAATCATAGTGCATAAACATACAAACAAAGGCTAAAATGATAGCCGATGTTACCAATCCCATAAACCAACAAAATGCAATCCATTTCCTTGAATTATATTTTTCTGTCATACCCCAAGTCCTATCTTTGCTAAAACAATTCCCACAATGGCAGTTATGGCAAGTTTGAAAACAACGTCTAATCCCTTATCGAACCAACTAGCCTTTGCCTCAGCAGGCGCTTTTTCAAGGTTTCCTACTCTTGTTTCGAGATTTGATACATCTGTCTTAAGAGTTTCAATATCCTTGTTCTGCAACTTGCTGTTTACAAGTAACTCCTTTAATTCGCTTACTGATTTTTCTAATTGTTCTAACCGATAATTTAATGTTTCCATTGTAATCTCGCTTGCCATAATACACCTCTTATTTATTAAGCAACTGTAAAGCGTGCCTCATAATTAAGTGTAACCGGTGATGTTTCATTGTACTCAATAGTTGCTTCGTAGCTTTCATCATTAGACAACAGTGTGTCGTCAAGATACCAACCACCAAAAACAAATCCTTCGACTGGAATTGCTGTAAACCACACCTTGTCGCCTTTCTTTACTTCTGCAATTGTATAAGGGGTTGCCTTACATCCGCTTTCTGCAGCGTTTGCACCAGTAACTTCTGTCTTTACAGAAATTGTTGGGTCGGGTACAGAAATTACCATTCCGGTAAATGTTTTTTGAAGTAATGAAGGCTCTCCATTGTGAAGGTCTGCGAGAGTCTGAATTGCATCTGCCATGTTTTCAGCTGCAATACTTCTCTCCTGAGAGTCAGGGAATACTGCTTTGTAAGTATTCAAGTTTGCCAATCTTGCCATAATTTTTCTCCATATCGGCTTATATTGTTCTCTTTTGATTCCAAAAGCCAATCTGATTACATATTATATCACTCATTTACTTGTGTCTAGCAATTATTTCTTTCAACAATTACGTTCTTCTTACCCACACTCTGTAGGTGAAGTTAAAAGGTCTTGTTTCTGCATCTAAAGAACTTACGGTTACAGTACCTTGTGGTGTGTAATTAAAGTTCAATTGTCTTGTTTCGTTAGAGGTAGTGTTTGTCATATAGTTCGAATCAATGTAACTACCTAAAGTAAATGGGGAATTAACTCCACGCATAGAAGATTTAATAGAACCTGCTGAAACACTTACATTCGCACCAGCAAAACCAGCTGACAAACCATTCTTAGCAGTTCCTTGAACCTGAGATACTATAAATTTCGTAATAGTAGGACTTAAAAGTGCAGTGTCTATTACAACAGTTGTAGTGTCTGTTACAGATGTAACCTTACAGTAAGCGTTAGTTTCAGGTGAATATAAGATCTGTCCAACAGATAAACCGTGTGCTGTACTAAATGTAACAGTATTACTGCTAATAGATGAAACTGTAAGAGATTTTTCAAACGTATCAGCACTGCCATTAATAGAACGGAAGAAAGCACCGCCATAATCAAGTACTTCCCAAGTAGAATACTGACCCCATAACTCGTTAGGATCTTTCTGTCCAGGATATTGTGGATAAACAGAACCAACCGGCCATGCTAAATCAAACTGAACATCTGCACTTGCAGATACGAGCATTTTCAATGTTGCATCCCATTTCATAAACGCACCATCTTGTGGGTTATCTTCGCGAGTAGCAAGTGCCTGAGTGTCATCATTTGTATAAGTTATTCCCTCATAGATTTCGACACCACCGCTAGTCTGATTTCCGGTATCACGAACTTCCTCTGTAGCACCAATTGTTGCAGGTGTAGTCAAATCTTCGTCTGTATAAAAGTTTGTTCCGTCGTTTGAATAAAGAATACGTGTTGCAATATCAATATCACCCGTTCTTGCAACACCATTCTTATCAACTGCAATAATGTTGTTATGGTTATTACCGTCATAATTTTCGGTTATAATACCCGCAAGTTCAGTGTTTCCAAGTGCAGAAGGATTGTCATTTCTTAAGGTAATTGTGTTTGCACCTACTTTAAGTTCTGTAGAGATAATTTCCTCTCCGATACCATCTACACTAAGGTCACCTTTAATGTGTAAGTCTCCATCAATTGTATCTCCGCTTTTGTTTACAAAAATACCACTTAAATAACTCTGAACGTAATCATCATGGAAGAAATTGTATAACTGCTCAGAATCTGCATCATCAAGAGTGATACCAAACTTTGTAAGGAGATTATTAATTTCTGTGAAAGCGTCGCCAACATAATCTCTAAACGCATTAATGTCTTTTGTGGCTAATTTCCACATAGCGTTCCACCACTGAGCCGGAAGAGTGTCCATTGGTGCTACACCTTCTTGCTGTTGAAGAACCGTAGGCATATCAACGAACTCAGGTCGTGTTGCACTACCAGCATAAACTACTGGATATTTTTCTGTTGCGCTATTAAAATCACTAATCTTTTTCATATTAATCTCCTTAATTTAGTTTCCAACTACTGTTACACTGATAACAATATCATCATAATCTGCATATTCTTCATCCAATGCTGCTTTAACTTCGTTTCTGTAAGCAGCATTGATTTGTCCAAGTGTCACATCAATAACAAGTTTATCAAGTTCTGAGAAGTTTGTCACCGAGAAACTGTTATTACCAACAATATCATAAACTATTCTTCTTACGTCGGGCGTAATGTATTCATTATCAAAAGACGAATCTATTCTTACCAACACCTTTGGGGCGGTTGTAAACATTTTATCAAAAGCATATTGAAGTGTAGCTTGATAGTCTAAAAGTCTTATAGGCAATTCCACTAATATATCATTCATCCAATCTTCGTCAGATATAAATGTGATGGCATACTGTTTAGAGCCGCAAAATATTTCAACTACATCCGCTATACCATTGATAGAATGACGCTTCTTAACCATACAAGCACACTTAAGATAGTCCCTATAAATCGGATCGGAAATAGGTTCTACACTGATATTTCTATTTGTATCATCAAACTTACCACCCATACTTGGTGTAATTACAGTCCCATCAATGATTACATTTCTATCTGTAGATATTGCGTGTGATACTGGGTTTGGCACAATATGTGGGATGTTATCAAAAAGCAAAGCTTCTTGTATCATAGGTACTTCTACCCAAGGTCTAGGCAATCCTAACAACATTCCTAATGCGTCAAGCCATTTACCTTCAAGAGTATCAATGGAAAATCTTGAAAGGAAATCAATAAACTCTGCGTCATTTTCATATACAGAGTCTATTCCCTTTCCAAAGCTCATAGCGATTGGTCCATTAATCTGTCTTGCTAAATATGGAAACTTCTCTGACATTTGTTACTCCACATTTGATCTGATAATATGAATATTTTCAGGTGTGAAAACAACATATTCATCAGGATTTATGTTAGATGTAATTCCTACACTTGTACCAACATTACAACCTATTACAGTTCCGTAACCAACGTTCTGTACCCATTCAGAAACTTTCTGTGCAGTAAGATTTTCGCCACAACCAAGTGTGCCACTCATAGCCATTACTGCTTCACTGTAAGCACCATCTGCACCCGCGGCAGCATCCGACGCTCTGATTGTTACATATACTGGCACTGTAACTTCGGTTGCAACATCATAATGAACATCCAAATCTTGCATACCGCGTCTACAATTACTTTCTAAACTTCCTACAGTTGCCGGAATATCCAAATATGAGAAGTAAACGTCTGCTAACTTCTCAGTAATATCTACACCTTTAATAACAATGTAACAAGTTCTTGGTGGAATTGTTTTATTGCCAACAATAAGGTTCTGTGAAATAGATTTATTGAACCAAATAGAACAAGACTCTACTGCCGGAAGTCTTTCAATTGCGTTCATAGCTTGAAGTAAGAAGTCCGACTGTTCCTTTCCCATAGAGATACGATTTCTCAATGATGATAAAGATTCGATACTATCACCTTCAAAAGATTGTGCTATCGAAATACAAGTAACATCGGGATAATCGCTATTAAGGAACTCTGTTGCAGAAGGAACGTAGAAAGCACCGTCTTCGGTACTGTAAAGAACTACTGTAGCGGTATGTCCTGGATCGCTGACTGCGGCAAGAGTTACATTTCTATTCAAAGCCCAATCGTGTCCGGTAACACTTTCGCTATAAATGGTTCCTACGGGTATTGTAACGCTTGTATTTCCGTTGTTTGAAAGAGTGGCGGTAATATGGCTTGGTGTACCGCTATCACGACTTAAGCCCGCAATAGACGCTAAAACGAGAACTTGGTCGTCCTCGCAGTTTTGTGCATCCAAAGCAGAATATGCTTTTGCAATCTTTTCTTGCCATGATGTATGCAGACTTCCGCATGCCAATGCAAATAGCCAAGCGGGATTGGCGGGTGTCGCTTCTAACTGAGCAACCGCTTCTCCCGTTGAGTCTTTAATGTTATTTTCCAATAATAACTGATTTGTCTTATTCAGAACCGATACCGCGTTATTGTACGGTGTATCTATTGTTTTTACGTTATCCATTTAATGCACTGACCTCCACAGTAAGTTTTCCGTCTACTTCATTATATCTTGGTAAATATGAGAGTTCACCCGTCATATCCATAATAGAGTTTCTTATCTGAGTATTCAATTCATTAGGGGCAACTGTACCGGTTAAGAACTCTACCCATTGATTTCCAACATCAGGTAACTGTGGGATAGTTCCTCTTTGGAGATATGTAGCGATAATGGAACGTTGCTGTGTTGCAGCAGTATAGTCTATCCAACATAACTTTCCATTCTTTACTTTGAAATCCCAATAGTTTTCTTTTGTATCTTCATCCGTAGTGGAAATCATTTCTATATCCATCTTACTACCCCTTAAGAATATTAATCCATCTTTTATTTACGGTCAATTAGCTTTTACCTTCACTTGCCCCGCGACTTGTATCTTTGCAGTAACAGTATTAGTTACATCAACTTGTGTCTGTCCGACTTGTGCTTTACCCGATATGGTAGCACTGCCACTATCTCCTTCTAGGATTACGTACTTGCCTTCTACTTTTACTTTTTGAGCAGAAGGCTGTATTGTAATTGTACCGCTTCCACTCGAAGGAACTGTAATTACACTATCAGAATAAGCGCTAACAGAAACATCTATCGGTCCAAAGTAAACACCTTTTCCGTCTGCCTTTACCTTAAGACTTGCTTGTGTGGTTATCTGTTTATTTCCTTCGCCTGGACTTAATGTAACTGTGCATCCGACTACCGCTACGTTTTCCATATCTCTCCTAAGTATTTGCTATTGATAAGTTTCCGTTGATTGTGACTCCGCTAGACTCCATTTTGATTGTGTTCTTGGCAGAACCATTATCATAAGTAGTGAGAATAAAGTTTTTTGATGTGTCCATAACAAAGTCTACAAGTTTCTTTCCGCTATCTGAGAAACTGTCTTTTATCGAAATATCAATCTTTCCCAACGTTTCAAGTGTAATATTACCATCTTCATTAATGCTTAAGGCGGTTTTATTGTTATCATCCTCTTCAGGGCTGATTAAAATCGCTTGCATTGTGCTTTTACTGTAAGGCTCTACCATTACTTCGGCAGCCTTTTTATCGTGATTGTTTTCCAATACTTCAATAAAATCTCTGCTTGCCAATAATAAAACAGTATCTCCAATAGCGGGAGTTACCTTTATTTTAAGTTTAGATGTTCCGATATGAAGAAGTCTTACCGCAGAAATATAGGTAGGGTTACTTCCAATGTCAGTATTATACAATCTCACATTGATAAAGTTTTCATCAATGACCTTTGTAATAATACCAACATTAATAATATTACGAGAGTTTACAATGTTTGATAACAATGCAGATAAACTTGCACTTTCACCATATAAAAGATTCGCTCTGTTATCAGCCATTTCTAACCCCCAATATATTCGTCTCTGACTACTGGTCCTTGCAAAGTCATTGAACTACCATTTGTCGTAGAGAACTCATAGTCTATTTTTCCCGTAACTCTGAAAGTAACCATTTCATTTCTGTATGATGTAATCTTAGAACCATCTTTTGCCAAACTACGAGTCTTAGATTTACCCATAATCGAACTACCAACAATCTTACAGTTACAGCCAGGATGTATTCTGTCATCAAACAACGTTGTAACATTAATAACAGTTTCTTGTCTATACGCACTTTTGATATAATACAAAGGAATATCGCTCGATTTTCCATTTACAACATTTGCCGGAGTAATACCTACTGCGTTTTCCACACTGTATTCACCACCATTGTCTGTTCGCTCTTGGAAATACTCACCTTCCAATAATGAAGAGTCATTAGGATATACAATGCTTACGTTCATTTCATTTTGATTTATGAATACCTTAAACACATTATACATAACACCGTTAATTGTAACAGTTTTGTTATTTATAAATGAAAGGTATGAACCGATATTGCCCGAAAAGTTCTTGCCTACATCGACTTCTATATCTTCATGTTTCTTACAATCAAAGATAAGTTTATATATCTGTAGGTCAGTATCACCAGTCTTAAGTCTTGTCGGTAAAGACTGATTATACATTTTACAAACTTCCATAAGTACATCTTTCAACTTTCTGCTTACAGATTTGTTCTGAGAATTATTATTTGCATTAGACGTTTTTTCTTCAAGAGTAAATACTCCGTCCCCGTCTGTGTATAACTTAGTTCCTAATCGTGTGTAATCTGTAGCAGAAACAGTACATTGAAACCTTATTGCTCTGTTAGGCGGCTCTTTTTCCTGGTCTGCATAAAGCACAGAAAATAATATCACGTGTCCTTGATAGTTCTCTAAGTTACCAACAGTCTTTCCGGTCAGTCCGCGATAATACATTCTTGCCTTAATGTAATAAATGCTATTAATATCAAACTCATACGATAAGTTTGTGATGGAAATAAATGAACTTATTGAATAAGAACCTTCAATGAGCGTTCCCTTTATAGTAATGTCAGGTTTATAGCCTACTTCGGGAGTCTTAAGATACCCTACTGGGGTCATGTTTTCATCATAAAAAGTGAGGTCTATACATCTGTCAAAATAGATACCGTTGTGAACGGACTCTAAAAAACTAATTGCATCTGCCATATTACTTTACCATAACGACAATATTAGTATACTTCAACGTATTAGTAATGTCATTAAAATCTACACCTTCGTTGCTATTAAGGAAGGCAAAGGCGCTTGAACCGCCCCAATTTAATACGCAGTTATAATGAACTATGCCATTATATACTTCTTCGCCATATTCAACCTTTACAAACCAACAGTTCTGCTCAGTGCTTTTTTTGAATGTAAAGTTATATGACATTCCATTGGCATCTATAGGTACAGTAAAAAAGCTCGAAACGACTTCAAGTCCATTTGAGTTCACTGACGCAATATCTACCAAAGGCATATTCGAGAAGTTTACAGAACCGTAAAAGTTTCTGTTATTCTCTACAATCTCTTCAAGGGCTTTTCTTTCTCTTGTAGATATATTTCCGAATACTGAAAAATCCATATCATACCACCTTATAAGAATAATGCTTTTGCAACTGAACGACCAAGTACGTTTGCAGTCTTGTTGATACCGTAGTTGTAGTTTCCACCAACATACTGTCCTTCACTTGCGACAACACCTAAGTATCTGAACTCTTGTATTTCGAGATCAACTTCAATAAAGTTTTTGTTTTCTACCTTGTTTGAGAACTTACAGTCTTTGATTAAAGCAGGAACTGTTTCACCTTCGGGAGTGGTAAACTTAAAAGGCTTACGTGCATTTGCGAGAAATCTTACATACTCTTTAATTGTTGAAAGCAAAGTTTCTCTTCCAAACTTGTCGATAAAACTACCGATATTAATCGGTATCATTCTTGTTACGTTTGCAAAGATGTTGTTACTTGAATAACCAAGATATCCGTGCATAGACCATTTTCTAGGTTCGGGTACAATGTTGTCGGCAACTTTATGCAGAATACCCGCATCATTTGCACTAAAACCACCACTATTGCTGTTTTCAACACCAGCAACCAAAACTTGTTCACCGATATTATTCGCAACAATTTCTTCAAAATGGTCAGTATATACCGGAAATCCTAACTTAAGAAAGTCAAAGGCAGCATACAGAAATCTACTAAAACCGACTCTTTCTGTATCGTCTGTATCTCTGTACAGAGCACCGATTGAAGGTAACGTGAAGAAAGATGTTACGTTTACTATTCCGCGGTTTATTTTGCCTAATAAAAAAGTTCCTCTAATCATAAGTCTTTCTCCTATTAATTAAACTGTAATGAAGGGATGTTTACAAATGTTTTTAGTACGCTATCTTCAAGTTCAGTTTGAATATCATGAGCTTTATCACTTGTGTCTATAATCCTTATCGTGATTGTACCACCAATCTTGTTTCCTTTTTCATCGAGTTTGTCTTCTATATAGTAACCCAAACCGTCCTTTTTCATCATTCTGGCTTCTTGGAAAGCATTGTTATTTTCACTTAAGAGCCATAATAAGAACTTTGAATACTCTTCATCACTTCCAAGTATTGTTCTTGCATAATCTGTTGGTGACCTATTAGGCTGAATATCCCATAAGCCACCTTCGTCAAATCTATCTTTCCATGCTTTTGTTAGGTCACTTATATTTCCTTCAAAAGGTAAATCCTTTTTCTCTTGCTTTTTACTGTAAGCCTCTTCTATAGCTTCCCATTCCCATACCTTGAAGTCATCTTTTTTTAGTTCACTATATTTTTTGCCTTCAATTTTATCCAAAAGATTTGCAGCTTTCCATGAGCCTACCGCTTGTTCCAAGCCAACTCCCGAAGAGCCGGATGCTAATACAGTTGGATTGTAATAAACGAAGTCCAAGATGTCGCTAAGGTCATTCATGTCTTTTGCGCCTTTTAATTTTTGAGCCGCAAGTTCTTGGCTTTCTTGTGTCTTAAACCATTTTGACTGTTCTTCTCTATCTTTACTTGCACCACTAAATGGATTCCACCAATCTTTAGATACTCCCGAATATGCAAGGATATATCCTAATCCGCTATTTTTAGACTTCAAAGCATTAACAAGCATTGTGCCTTCTGACAATTTTTCGGTTGCTTGGTCTGCAACAACCTTTCCCGCAGGTCCGAAAAATCCACCTAATGTTGTTTTGAATTCATCCAAGGCAGCGCGTGAACTTGCCAATGCTTGTGAGAACTTCTTGGCTTCTTCCGTATAATCAATCAAGCCGTAAGCGTTAGTACCTTTACTTGTAACTTGTTCCATTACAGTAGAAGTACCGCCCGTTCTCTGATTGTAGTTATAGTTATAAACCAAAGCGTTTGCTAACTCAGGTCCAAGTGCCTTTATAATATCGTTTGTAACAAGAGATTTCTTAATATCATCAAGGCTATTAAGTTTTGGAAGGAACTTTTCTACAGAGTTCATTAAGTTTGTAAGGAAGTCTGTAAGATTTAAGTTAGGGTCTGTGAGAATATCCTTGATATTAAATCCCATTCCAAGTGTATCTGAGAGACGCTGTAAAGAGATAACTAACTGTTCGTCTGCAATTCCTTGACCCGAAATTGCCTTAAGATTTAAGTCTTGTAACTGTTGCAATACAGAGTCAAAGGCTTCCATGCTGAAAGGTGCGGCGGCACCCATATAGCCCAATCCTCTTGAAATAACTGCGTGAGAACGGTCTACGTTAGCGTGCATAGCAGAATATGCGTCTACACCAAAGAAACCTTTTTCCTTTACATCCCTTTGTGTTACCTTAAGTTCTGTATCGCTTAAGCGTTTCCATATATCCTTAATTGAATTGAGAACTTTCTTGATTAAATGCAGAGTAACAAGCATTTTGCCAAAGCGGATAAGAGAACCTTTTTCCTCTTTTGCATTGTTCTTTTTTTCTTTTTCCTGGTCTTTTAATGCTTTAAGCTGTTGGTCTGCGCTTGTATATTCCTTTAATGCGTCAATATCTCCGCTTTTATCATATCTCTTCTTTGCGTCATTTCTCTGTTTAAGAAGGTTAAGATATGCTCTGTTCTTATCTTCAAAGACATTAAGTCCGCCATCATTGTTGTTAAAGCCATTTATTACATCGTCAAACTCATGTGTTCTGCTTAAATCATTGTTATATCCCGCAAGTCTTTTTTCTATTGCGGAGATCTTCTTTCGTTCTTCTGCTTTTATTTTTGCGCGAGTTTCATCATAACTTGTATTATAAATCTTATCAAAAGCAGATGCGTTTTGGTCTCTATATTTAGTAAGCCACGCATTTCTGCTTTTAACATGTGCTTCACCGGTTTTAAATCCCGTTTCGTATTTAGCAAATACATCTGCAACTTTAGATAGAACTTTCTCCATTTGAGAGAATGAAGAACTTTTGTTTATGCTTTTGAATAATGAACCAAGTTCATCGCGCATACTCATATACTGAGCATTTTTGTTTCCGCCAAACAGTCTGCCTACAGATATTCCGTTTAATGTCTTGCTAAAATCCTTAAGAATAGATTTCTCTAACTGAGTCTTGTGAGCCGATAACAGTCTCTCTGTTTCGCTCATAGACTTATTTATCGAGTTCTTGTCTATCTCCAATCCGAGAGAAAATGTTATATCATCCTTATTTGCCATTTCTATCTATCCTCAGTCTTAAAGTATAAATACTTAATACCCATAAGCATATCTTCTATCGTATCGGGTTTACAATGAAAAGCCTCTGTATACTGATAGAACCAAAACTCTGTTATATCATTAAAATATTCTTCAAACTTCTCAATCTTCTTGTTCGATTTAGCCTTTGCAATAAAGGCACCAAGGCTACTATCTTCTTTAGTATCAGAAGTAGTAGCCCTTTTTTGTGTAATTTCCACGAACTTAGAAATTACACTGTGTAGTTTTTTAAGAACCTTGCGTATACCGCATTGATGATATACTTAAGTGCAAAAGGTTTTTCTTCAAACTCTTTTACAGCCCACCACTGCATACCAGGTGTTACACCTACTTCAAACAGTTTTTTGCCATCTTCATAAACTGTAACTCTGCAACCCAAGAGTAATGTTTTTACAAACTCTGCTCTCTCTTCAAAAGTGGTTTCTTTGTCCAAAATATCAAGTACGCTCATAGGACTTGGCCTTTTTTGTACGCCATCAATATCGATAGAGTATCTTTCAATTGGGTTTGTTTTTGAACCATTGATTGCATCAATATCCGACTCATAATCTTTATAAGTGATTTTCATAATGACCTCCTTTGTGAAAACCTTATAACTAAAAAAGGCGGGCTATTTCTAACCCGCCCTTTATTCTAACACAAATTAGTGTGTTGTCATAGAACCGATTGCTTCGTTCCAAGATGGACTGTCGCTATCTGAGTAGTTACTGTAAGTAAATGAGATAGGATAGTCAGGAACGTCGTTACCAGCCATATTCAATGGTGGACATCGCTGTACGCAGACACCACTGAAAATCATTTTGTGGTCCTTTCCGTTCATACGCCAAGAGATTTCAAGTGTACCACCATCGTCTCCCTGAGAGCGAACGAAATCACATACAGATATTGCATCACCACCCGCAAGTCCTGCGGCAGTTCTTGATGCAGTAAGCGAAAGTGCACCGGCTTTACACAAGTTTGTAAGAGTGATTGAGTCACCGTTTACAAGTGGTACAACCTTTGAGTTGTCAATCTGCTGTTCGGCAGAAACCAAAATACTTTCGAGCTTGAAACCTGTAAGATATACAGAACCACTTCCGTCTGAGTTCTTTGTGATACCAGTGTAACTTACTCCATTAACAGTAAGCCCCGCAATTGAACCAAGTGCGGCAGCAGTATACAGAATTGAGAAGTTTCCTACGTTCTGTATGGTCTGCTTTAATGGATCTCCGGCATCTCTACCGTTTACTTTGTATGGACTGTAACCATCCTGAATGATGCTTGTTCCTTCTACTGTTCCCGGCATTTTTTACCTCCCTTAAGCGTTTACTGTCAAAGTACCGCTGATTACAACATTTCTAAGGCTATCAATGTATTCTGCCGACCAAGCGTTTGGAATAATGATAGTAGAACCATTTGACTTTGGTAAGTCTGCAAAGTTAGGTGCAGTATTCTTGTAGTTCTCGATTGCACCGGTTGCAAGGAACGCACCAATAATTCTGTTGAGACCACTGAGCAAAATCTGATATGTTGCAGCATTCTTCTTTGCTTTTCCGGTAGTCATAACCATAGCACAGTTTACTCTTGTCATAAAGTTTACATACGCAACAATCCAATTTGCGTCTGCACAATTTCCAAGAGAAGTCCAACCACCCATATTAGCAATTTCACCATTACCAATTCCGGCTGGCTTGAAGTAGTTAAGATTTACAGTCTTGAAGAAGTCTGCATAAATCTTACTTGCACCCATCAAGTCAGTTGGGTCTGTACTTGCGGTTGGCAATACGTTCTGTAAAGTAACTCTCTGCATATCCAAAGGATTTGCAACCGGAGTTCCGCTTTCATTTACAGACATAAGTGTTCTTCCGAGCTGATAAAGAGCCGGAGAGTAACCAATAACATTTCCTTCGCCATCGAGATATGCGTTAACACTTCCCGCTGTTCCCGAAGGTAATGCAGGTCTTACGAATGTAAGTGCATCAATTGTTTTTGCAGAGAACAATGCGTATGTTGCCGCAAGTGTAGTTGTAACTGCACCGCGAGCCTTTGAAGGGTCGATTGGGAAATCACAAATCAACTGTGTGAAATCTTTGTCGAAATCCTTTGCATTTGCAATAGTTGTTTCTGCTGATGCCGCGAACTCGTAGTCTGTAGATGTTCCATCTGTAACTACGTATTCGAGGTCGAGGTAAGTCCAATAAGCGTAAAGTTTGTAGTTTGCGATTTCTGTCGAAGGAATGATGTAAACCTTCGCATTACCGTAAGAATACAATGACGCAAGATTGGCTTTGATGATTTTCTTTTCTGTTGCGCTAAGGTATGCGTAAGCATCCAAAACGTCAGAATAAGAGTCTTTTGTTACAACCGGGTAAGTTGGAGTATCGCCCCCGAAACTTTCAAAGCGGTCTGTAACATACAAAATGCTTTCAAAGAAGTTTCCGCCAATCACTGTAGACATAGCAATAGCGGTCTGAATTGAAACATTCTGTTCGGCAACTGAACCTTTGTAATCGTTCATTTTACTTCTCCACTGTTAGACTGCCTTTTAGTATAAGAGGGTCAGTCCAATACTTAATAATCTCGTCTTGCGTTACATTGTGTATAACGTCGAACGACGCCAGGTAACTCATTTCGCCATTATACCCGTCTTGTTGGAAAGGTACAGACGTAATAGTTCTATCCGATGGTAATAATTGGGCGTGATAATCTGCAAAATTATCCTGAACATCTGTTCTTTCATCCCAAAACAACGTAGAAACAGCCCATTTCTGAGCGTTCTTTCCTACAAACTGTATTTTAACAGAAGATAATAACGTTGCATAGTGTGTAGTATTACACTCTTTTTCATTATAATCATCTGTTGTAAAGTTTGTCACTCTTTTTATTGATTTTTCAATCCAAAAAATAGCGAAAGTGGCAGCATTACAGTCTAAAGAAGGGTTCAAAAAGTTACCTTTTCGGGGAATAATATACTTTAAGTTATTCTCCCACTTCTCTCCGAATAGGTTTTTTGCTACTAATTCACCCAAAGTTACATTATCTAACAACATTTCTGTTACACTCCATACTCAGGATAGCAGATTATAGCGTCTGCCAACTGTCCCGTTGCTACCAAAGGCGTATCACTTCCTTCTTCGGCTTCTTCCTTTCTTAGAATAGTCATAGGTTTAAGCCTTGCTAAACCCAACCTATCATTAATCAGAAGTTCCCTAGCTACTTGTTCTACTTCACTAGCAAATCCATTCCAATCTACAACCATTCCATTTTCAGTACATGAAATATAGTCTTTTAAAATCTTGGCTAATTTCTTTCTGTACTCACCTTTATCCAACATAGACTTTTCTTCATCCATAAATGGTCTGCCTTCGGCACTTACAATCAATGCAAGTTCATAGTTTGAACCTTGAAACCTTGTATATAACTTTCTATGGTGCTGAGTATCTGCAACTGTAACAACCATTCTCGCATTATTTGCAATAGAGGTCTTTTTCTTAAACTTTCTTAAGTTTACAGATACATCTTCATCCATTAAAATTTACCGCCTATAATATCATCATCGTTTTCTTTTGTTCCGTCATTACCGATAATCTTATCTACTCTTGTTTCCCAAAATCCACCTTCTCTTACGAAAGTAGAAGTTTCCATTGGTCTGTAAAGTTCATCATCAATCTTTATAAACTCATCCTCTAAGACCAATTTCTGAGAAGTCCATACATAATAAGACTTCTCAATATCCATTACCGGCAACTGTTTATATCTATATTCATCAATATTTGCTTTTCGAGATTGTCTGATAGCGCTTATCTTACGTGAAAAGGCAAGTTCATAACCGCTATCTCTGAGAGTCTTATACTTGTATACATCAAAGGTTTCCATAAGTTCGGGGAAGAAACCTAAAAACTCACCCATAAACGCCAGACATAGCGTACCCCCTTAAGCGCCATACACACCCATAAGCTCAGGTGCAGTTCTAATCATACTTGCTGCCTTGATACCAAATTGGTTTGTAGCCAATTCATCATATCCTTCCGGCATATTCAGTTTTCTAAACTGTAACTGAATTGATTTAATACTCTTTGCGGATAATGGCATACCGCCTTGTCCCATCATTCCACCAACCAAGCGTGTAGGGTACATATCTGCTAAATACCACATAATTAAAAGTGAGAAAATTACTTCCCTTTTTTTGAACTTTACTTCTTGTGGAAGAACTTCCCACATTTCAAATACACCGTACCACTTGGCGGTAACGAAATCTTTCGCTTCGTTGAACTCTTCTTCTGTGAGATTATCAATGTATCTTTTGTACTGAAAGTTTACGAGTGCCAATGCTGGTACGGTCATATATTCCACCTTCCTACTTCTTTGAAGATTTCTTCTTTGTTGTAGGCTGTTCTTCGTCAATTTCAATTGTAGACTCGGTATCAATTTCCTTATCTACATCCTTTCCACTTGCCTCGGCATATTCGAGTTTTCCGTTTGCCTTTGCAAGTTCTGCCTTAAGTTTTGCAATTTCTGCATCTTTTTCTGCGATTTCTTCGGCTGCAGAGATAAGGCTTTTTGGCTTGTTTTCTGTAACCAATACAAGTTTACGTTCTGTCAAAGACTTAAACTGAAAGTCCTCTTTAAGTCCTTCCAATTTTTCATCATCAATAGCCATAGCAGAGTTTTTCTTAAGCACAAGACCAGTAATGAACTTGTAAGAGATAGCAGTCTCATTTACCAAATATTTCATTTTCATTCCTCCAAAATAAAATCTAACACGCTACCCCATTTCTGAGATAGCGTGTTTTTTTCAATCAGATATTACTGAACACCAAAGCCCGAGTAAACCTGAATTGCCTCAGTTACCGGTGCGAATACACCCGCATAACGACGCAACATACGATGCTGAGTATTAATCTGTCCAGGTACAACCGGATAGATAAACTCTTTAAGTGGCATACCCTGTAAGATAACGTTCTTACGAGTGTCACTTGGACCAAGACCAACTTCCGGCGCAGTGATAACCATATAGTCATAACTGTTAGGGTTGAAGTCTGTGTTTGCATCAAGCATTGGGTCTGCATAGAACTCTACCTTTGGAATTGAACCCTTCTCTGTGATTCCGGCAACGAAGTTCTTGTTGAAGATTGCCAATACTGACTCAGCATTGTAGTTGTCTGAGTAAGGCATACTTGCGAGCAAGTTGTAAGCCTTTGTAGAAAGACCAACCTTACAATGGTCGAACTTGTTGAAACTTGCAGAGAAGAATGATTCAACTGCTCTTGCAAGAGCCTGATAAGCAGTAGAACCCTTTGTTGTGTTTGAAGAGTCTGCGGCGATAGCAGCCATATCTGCACCAACTGTCCAAGATGTTACTGCGTTTACGTTGAACAAACCGATAGTGTTTGTGTCTGCGTTTCCGTAGTATGTGAGGTAGTCAGTGAGCATCTGCAATACGTAGTTTGCATACTTAATCTTGCCCTGAATGAGTTTGTTGCCGAATGGGTTTCCGTTACCCATCTTAGCACCTTCAAGCTCTTCCATAGTCAATGTGTATGTAACAAACATATTGATTACCGGTGCAACCATGATACCACTCTTAGCCTGGATGTCCTTTGTGTTGTTTCCGTCAGGAGAACCGGCATTGAGAGGCCCGATAGCAGAACCAGCGTAATCTGCCATTACGAGGTTCATTGTTTCACACCAAGGGTTAGAACCCTGATCCATCTTTACGAGGTCAGATGCGTGTGAATAAAGAAGTGGTCTTTCGTAAATGTCTTTGAAGAAAGACTGAGACCAAGGGGCAATTGCCTGACCTGCAAGATAGTCAGGTGCAGCATCACCTACGAAGTTCTTACGAGCAACCATATCCCATTTGCCAGTTGCAGAATCGTACTTAGGCAGAAGTGATACAGAATCTTTGTTCTGTGAATACTGTGCTTTGAGTTCAGTACTTGCGAGCAACTGTCCGATGTGAGCAGAGTCACCAACATAAATTGCGTCCTTAGCGTGTGCCGGAACTTTGTATGCTGGGTCTGATGCAAGACCGATATTGAGTGTCATATCGGCTGTCTGTGACTGAAAATCAGGGTCACCATTTTTCAAAAACTTGTAAGCGGTCTGTGCAAGACCCTCACAGTTATGTGCGGCTTTAATTCTCATTTTCCATCTCCTTAGAACTGACCATCAAAGTAAACCAAGTAAAGGTCTGTTGATGCGTCATATTCTTTTACAATACCGTTGATAGCGGTATTTCCACTTGAATCGTTTGTAAGACTTCCGTCTGCTTTTGCATAGACTGCATCGCCTACGGCTACTGTACCATCAACTTCAACATAGATAGCACCCTGATAGAATGCATCTGCCGGAGTTTCGTTGAGTACGAAGTCTGCGTGTGCTGGCATCTGCTGATTTACCATGTTACGGTTCATCAAGATACCGCGGAACAGTGTTGCACTTGCAGTTGGTCCAACGATAAACTCTGATGGTTTTGTTGGGTCTACGAACAGAGCGCAACCAAATTTTGCAACATTGGTGTTAGATGCAGCGATTGTACCGCCGATTGTTCTTGTTCCACCATTTGCTACGTGTGCTGGCATACCAGGTGTTACACCCTTTCCGAAGAAAGATACACCCAAGCCATTTGTGAATGTGGTCTGCATAATTACTTACCTCCCTTAAGACGAGCGAATACGTCGTCAAGGCTATAGCCTTTTTCAATCGCACCAAGCGACTGTGTGTACTGTGGAAGTGAAGAAGGTGCTGAATCTTCAACCTTTGGTGTATCTTCGGGTGCTTTGTCACCTTCACCACAACCATCTGCCTTAGGTTCTTCTTTCTTCGGCTCTTCCTTTGGTTCTTCCTTTGGTTCTTCCTTCTTTTCACCGAGAATCGCATCCAACTTCTTATTCATAGAGTCGATTGCGTCTACAAGTTTAGAGATAGCGTCACCATCGGTTTCTTTCTTTTCCTCTGGCTTTGGCTCGTCGGCAGGTTCTTTTGTTTCTGTCGGAGTCTGAACAGGGGAAACACTTGCTGTTGCAGAAGGAACTTCCGGCTTAGCGTCTAAACCATCTTTCTTTTCTTCTGTTTCATTCTTTGGATCTTCCATATCCTTTTTCTCCATAGTCTCCGACACTGCATCGGAGTCAAGTGAATTAAAACTCTCTTTGATACAACTCAAAGCCTCATTTACCACCTTTTCATCCTCTTCTTTAAGAAGTGGAATATCGGCGATATATCTAATTACCTTTTCCTTTTCGTCTGAATCGGGAAGGTCTTTTACACATTTAATCAAGCCCTCAGTCATTTCACTGAGTTCTTCATCACTAACATTTTTAATGTTTGCGGTCAATTTGTCAATAATTGCACCAAAAGAATTAGCGTCATTACCGTCATTTATACCGCTTAACTTCTTCTTTACGAAATAAAGCAATCCGCTATGTACTGCCATTTTCTTACCTCCATCAAGTATTTTCATATCCTTACCACCTCTTGCTGTTTCAACAATGGCAAGGTGATTTACATTTGTAATTTCTGTGCAGACTATCTGATACTCTTCTCCGCTTGGAGTAACGCCAGGCTGCCATTTATTTACCGCTTCATAGCCCGGAGACAATTCTTTGAAACTTGGTAACTTTTCATCACTATCAATTTCCAATGGTGAGTACAAAGCAACTTCACCTTTCTGATGTTTGATTTTTACTTCGCTACCAATATGTCCGATAATGTCTTTGTCGTTCTCAGAATAAATCCACTGATGTTCAATTCTGATAGGCTTTCCGATAAACCTTTCTTTTACATCTTCCAAAACAAAAGAAGGTCTGTAAACTGCAAAGACTTTCAAATCTCTGTATTCGCGCGGTATTTCTTTAAGGTTCAAGTTTGGTAATTCTGATAACAGATAATACTGTATACCACTTCTTGCTATACATGCGTTATGCTTTTTCATACTGTTTTACCCGTTTCTTTATCTGTAGGAACGCCCGTTGTGTTCTTAGGTTCTTGTGTTCCTACTTGTTTTTCATTCTCTAACTTTTCCTTTTCTTGTGGGTCGTTAGACGACTGTGCAAAAATGCTAGACATATCACTTGGCATTTCAACTTCGCCGATAACCTTAGATACGATAGATACCGCTTCACTTCGGTCAAATCCGGTAACGTTGAGCAACTGAATTGCCTGAGCCATCTTAAGAGCAACGTCTGCTTTCTTCTGTGGGTTTGATACAACCGGGGTATCGAAACTCAAT
>JAEIGA010000703.1_pt1 | contig 49566 bp, 54 predicted proteins | sample 9270691 | NCBI WGS metagenome assembly JAEIGA01 (sample SAMN17057246, study PRJNA624740) | gut metagenome | biome: biome; isolation source: fecal sample | host: Bos grunniens | place: China: Xizang | collected 2019 | reverse complement strand
TAAGATGTAGCGAGCGGTTCGTCGTTATAGAGAACGAGCGCTTTTCGCTCATATCGCGCCTTATGGAACAGAAGTTTCCGAACTACAATTCCGTAATACCACAACAATTCGCGCAAAATTTCACCATCAATCGCGAATCACTTATCGGTGCGCTTGCACGAACTGCCGTGTTCGCATCTTCGTCGGAACTTGTCGTCTTCGATATCAACGAAGAGTACGTAGAAGTACAATGTCAAGACTTGGACTACTCAATGTCTGGAAAGGAGCGTGTACCATATTTAAGCTGTGAGATAGACAAACATGTCCGTATCGGGTTTAAGGCATCGCTAATGACATCCATTTTGCGGAATATTGAAAGCGACGGTGTGCGGTTCTTTGTCAACGACCCGTCACACGCCGTTATCGCAACGCCGAGCGAAGAAACGTCAACAAAAAGTATACACCTAATAATGCCAATGCACTTTGCGTCATGAGAGAAAGTGGATATTACCCCGCAGGGGCTGAACATGACCCCAATGCACCTTGGAATGAAAAGCCAATCCAAGATGTAGAGTTCGATGTAAACGTAGTTCAAAGCGTCGAACGGACGTGTAGCGTAATCACAAACACGTACATGCCCGTGTATGACGAAGACACGCGCGAAGAATACAACGACACATCAAACGTTGATTGGAATCGCGAGTGGATGAACCAATACATGTCAATACCAGACCTTTTGTCGGAATTCGCGAAGTACGCCGAGCAAGAGTTGAAAGTCTTAGACCAATTAAGCGAAGACGCATGGCGAACGAGGGAACAGAAGAGGTATTGGAAAAAAATAATAGAAAACTGCAAGGGCTGGCGCGTAGTAGACACCGAAGTTGAAGAGTTATGACCAAAAGGGAGTTGTCCATATTGGCGAACAATGTTGATACGAATGACGACAACATATCGTTCTTATCATCTTTCCATAACTATCTTGACGTAGAGGTTGCGGCAATAATTGTCGCATGGATGTCCAATGGTGTTCGCGGCGAGCAAGAGGCCGCACGTAAGCTTATTGAATGCACCATGAACGCCGAGCCGTCAAAATTTGCCTCGTCATACATCAACGAGTTCGACCAATATGGCGATTCCTCTTTCTTCGGGATTATCACGTTTTCGCACTTGCACAACCTCATTGTAAAAATCCGCGACGTATTGAATTCCAATGCAAGCATACAGACATTGTTTCGTATGCGCCAAAGCGAAAAGAAGAAGAATCGGATAAAGTATGCACACGATGCGCTTGCGTCAATATTCAGTGGCGGCACATGCTTGCCGACGAGCAAGAGCACATGCGCATTCTATCGGTATAACTTGTTTTTGTATTGGATGGCGTACAAGATGAATATTTGGCAATCTGTCGATATCACAAACGCCATTATCCCATGTCGAGACGATGTGTTTGCGCGCGCACACAAGCTTGGTGTTACGCGACACCAGCTAAAGACCAACCTACCGAGTGCAATAAAGTTGACAAAGACGGCACATTCGTGGTTCGGCAACGATTTCTATAAGATGTACGAATTATTAAACTTTTCAAATGAATAGGTTTGGTTATAATGACGGGTATCTAGAGCGCAAGTCGGGCGGCAAGTATGAAGGCGAGATTATCGTTGACGGGGTAGAATTATCGCCAATTGAAGGCGTTTATTTTACAAAGGGGAACAAGCAATACCTTTGGCTAAAACGTAAGCCGTTGCTTGAATACAACCCAAAACAAGGGAAATTCGTCAAGCGCGATAGAAAGCCGAAGTGGGAAACATACCTTGAGAAACAAATGTCAGACGAAATTGCGTATCGGGGTGATTTCTTTTTCTTGCGCGTCGCATATTCCATAGTTGGTATATGGGATGGCGTGCTTGGGATGGAAAAGAACAGACTTAACCTTATCGTAGAGCGAAAGCAAATGCGAGAACAAGGAATAATAAACGCTATTAACAAACGTAACAAAAACGAAAGAAAATGAAAAGCGAAAGCACAACAAAGAAGGAACTTGCTGAAATGCGCAGCAAGACATTCAAGGAGATTGAGGAAATCTTGCGTAGATACGACTATAACGAACAAGACATGATAGGTTCGTTCGTCGCATCATTGTGCGATGTAGATTATGCAGACATGCTTTCCGCAAGCAATAATTCACATATCGCACAAGCGCGTTGGCTGTATTGGTATGCCATGCGTTATTTCACGCACGACACGTATTACCGAATCAGCGAACGCACACAGCTTGACGGGCATCGGTTCACACCAGAAAGCATCGGTGTGTGCATAACGAAGATTTCGGCGCTAATAGAGGAAGACAGCGTATGGAAGCGTAGATGGGTAATGACCAAGCGTATGATTCGCTTGTTGCAAGACCCGCACGACTATCAGCACAGCGACTTTACGAATCCAATGCCGATGAAGTATAAGCTCCTTCTCCAAGTCCCGAAGGGCGAATCCAAGAACATCGAAATCGAAGTAGTCGAACAAAAATAACGGCATTATGATTTACCAAGGAACAATCTCTTACGTCAAAATAGACGGTAGCGGAAAGGACAAAGCGTGCAAGGATTCATACTTGATAGACGCTGAGACGTTTGCAAGTGTTGAAAATACACTTTACGATGAGTTCGGGCACTTGACCGACATCGACGTGCAATCAATAAAGCGTTCACGAATCACGGAAATCGCAAACGCGCGAACCAACGAAGATGAGAAGATATTCATCGCCATACTCGTGGATGTATTCATCGGAGAAGATGGTACGACGAAGGAAACGAAATACCAAGTCGCGTTTTTCTCAAAAGACATCAACACGGCGCACGCATACATCCGAGAATACGTCAAGCAAGGGTATTCGATGGAAATAAAAGCGCTAAAGGAATCAAAGCTAGTTGATGTAATATCGGCATGAAATATTTTAACAAGAAAACAGTATATCAAGGGATAAAGTTCGATAGTAACGCGGAACGTGATAGGTATATTGTATTGAAAGATATGGAGCGCAGGGGCGAAATAAGCGGCCTTGTGCTTCAAAAGTATTTCGAAGTGCTACCCAAGCAAGTCGTGTATAAAACCATAAAGTTAAAGACGAAGACAAAAATTATAGAACGTGTTGACGAAAAAGCCGTCGGTTATCATTGCGACTTTTACTACTACGATTGTAAACGTAACGTTTACGTAATCGAAGAGGTAAAAAGCAAAGAGACAGCAAAGGCACGCGACTACCCCCTTCGCCGTAAGCTTGTAAAGTTGATGATACGGCGTGCAAACGAACGGTCGCGCAACAACTACGTGTTTAATGAAATAATAGTAAAATAGGGATGTTATCATATTCGGAAGCTGTTGAGCGATTACATACACGCGGCGTTTCGTTCAACGAAAAACAATACTTGTTCGTCATACAAGTTGCGCTTGGGGAATCTGAAACCGTGGCGTACGCGATGGTGTATGATACGGCCGAATTCAAACGCAAAATGCACACCGAGGAAGAAGCAGAATATCTCGCATCGCATAAGCGTAGCGCTGAAATCATGCTCCAACAGCAAGAGTGCCAGCATTTACGCGAACTAGTTGAGGAATGGTTGAGGTCTGAGATACAAAAGGAAGCGTCCAACTTGAAGACTTTCAAGTATTCAAACGAAGATGTCGCGAACATGCTTTCGTCTTTGCTGTATGAACGTAGTTCAAACCTTGAGGATGCAAGCGTACGCGATATTGTCGCGCTTATACGCGAGTTGAACAGTCAAGGTGCGTTGGATGGCGGCGGTAATGGCTTTTCCCGTCATTTCGTGTCGGTATATCCACGCATGAATGCGTTATGTCCCGTTTGCCAACGTGAAACAGATGTTGCGGTCGGAATGACTTGCTTTTGCACGCGTTGCGGCGCTAAGTTCGTGTGGTCGGAAGAAGAAAATCGTTTTTACCCACAACCATCAAAACTATAATCCATGTTGAATGAAAATGAGGTCAAGGAGGTTGCTAGAATGCAATCATTGATAGATGGGTATGAGGCTTTTATTTTAGCCTTGATGTTCACAATTAAACATAAAGGCGAAAAGGAGATTAAATGTCCGCTTTTCACATTCTCTGAATTAGACTTTGTAATGTCGAAAATATGGAAATGGGTTAAAGACAACGCATCAAAATAAGCCGTTTTTACGCATTTTCGTGCGATTTAACGGCTTATATCACCTTTGGCGTACACTTGACCGCCACGGGCAATAAAAGTCAAACATAGCAAGGTTCTGATATATTTTGTACCGCCATGCGGATTAACTCGCCGTACAAGTATGCGGCGGGTTCTCTTTCATACGATTCGCCATAGTAGTCTATGATTGCCGCAGAGACGTGGTAAAGTTCGTGTGACAAGGTAGACCACCATTCGCTCGCGCTTGTCGCGTCACTGACGAATACGACCGACATTCGTATATCGTCGTTTGATATCGCCATGCCCGTATTCAGCCCTCCAAGCACGCCAATCGCTTCGTTTGCCTTTGCGTTCGACACGCCAAAGCTACGCATGATAGCCCACATGTCGTCCCAATCAAGCATGGTGTAGTCGTAACAGACCAACACACCCCATTTGTTGTCACCCACTTCCAAATATTGCGTTTCCATACGTCATATTTGTTAGATGAATTGTTCCCAATAAATTGGTATCCCAGCGTTGCACATCTTTGCGATAAAGCAGTCAAGCACATTTTCTGGCGTTCCGTCGGGGTCGCAAATAGTTTCTTCAACGAACATGGCTCGTTGTTCGTCCGTCTTGCACGTCTTTGGATAGTCCGCTACGGCCATGTTGAAAAGATACCATGCCGTGTAGATGAATTCGTCGGGTAATTCCACCTTGTGCTCTTCCAATACCGCCATCACGTCCGAAACGTCGCGTTTGGCTATCTGTTTCATTGCTTTTGTTGTTGGGTCTTTTGCCTCCATGTGGTCAATAGCCCATTTTGCCAATTTCTTACTGAATAAGCCATGATACATGTCTTCGTATATGGCTCTGTCTTCCGATATATATTGTTTCATTTGGTATGTTTTTTGGTTTTTGCGTTAAAAGTTGGGGAAAACGCACGCGCCCTCCCCAACCATAGAATCACTTATACAAAACGACCACGGGAATCGCGTTGACGACGATAATCCATATCGTCCATATCGTCTTCGCTATCTTCATAGCCGTGTTTGTACCCTTGGCGATATCCGTCGCGATAGCTGCTGCCACCGCTTGAACCGCCACCGTAGTTGCGATAACCACCGCGCATGTTGCGGCGCATCTGTTGGCGCATCTTCTCCATGCCGCCGCTTTCTTCTTCTTTGTCAACAAAAATCCATGCCATAGATAAATCTTTTGTTAAAAGGACGCGCAACTTACGAACCGCTGCCGTTTAGCGTGCGTAGGATTGACAACATTTCCGCGTTTTGCGCTTCAAGCGTCGCGAGCTTTTGGTCGGTAGCTTTTTGCTTTTCCTCCAACGATTGTATGGTACGCGCTTGACGTTTGTTGTCTGCGTATTGCGGGTTTAGCACCTCCAACATCTTTTCGCTTTCGGCAATCACACCTTTATGATATGGTACTTGGTCGATTGCCTTCTTGGATGTTTGGAGCATCGCATCCACGGCTTGTAGCATAGCTTCACGACTCCCCGAAAACGTGTCGTTGCCGCGTGCGGCGATTTCCACGTTTATGGGTATCTCACTAAACACTTCATCCTTCCCGTTTATCGTAACCGTAACATCAACGACTTGCTGCATTTGCACGCCAGCCATAATGTTCGGTGTCTGTGTGGGGAATTTTGCACGTGGTTGCGTCTTTGATTTTACAACGCCGACTTCAAGCGTCGGTTTGTCACTTTTCCTTAATACGTAAAACGGCATGCCGTTCGACAAATTGTTAAAGTCCATTGTTTTTGTCTTTTAGTTGTTTTCGTTTACACCGTTGTGCGCGACATCAACTGTAAAATATTGTTGAATCGGTCATTAAACACCAAGAAAGCACCAGTACCTCCGATAAGTTCAGCAACCGTTACTGGTGTGCCGTCAAACAATGTCAATGCGCGAGTAACGCCATTAAGCGAAAGCGTTATTGGCAATGTTGTAGTAGTTCCAGTAGGTATTGCATCTGAAAGTCTTACGGTAAAGTAGCCAACTGGCGAAAGTCGTCTTGACCAACCAAGCGCGATGTCAACCGTAGTGTCCGATACGGTTACGTTTGTTGACGTAAGGTACGGAACTCCACCTGCGTTTGTTGTAACATTAAAGCATCCCATATCCTAACCTCCTTATGCTTTAAAATACAATGTTACCACCAAATCCGTTACCATAGTAGCCGTTGAAGCCTCCGTAGAAGCCACCGTTTACATAAGGAGTGGTATTAACGGCTGTCAACTGCGGCCACTGAACTGGCACAGTGTTCGGCATCTTGTTCTCAATTTCTGTCACAGACTTCTGCAAGGGAGCAACGACGCTGTTGACATAACCGATGATTTGGTTAGTTTGATTAGCGTTGTCGGCAGCATTCCGTAACTGAGTGATGATGTCGGCTTGAGTATCAATCTTGGACTGCATTTCACGTTCCTTAACATCGCAGAACGACTGAATCATGGTAGCCTTGAGGTCTGCAATAGCATCAACGTTACGCTGACCGTTTGCGTTCATGGTGTTCTGCAATGTGTTGGTTTGATTACAAAGTGCAAGTGATTGGTCGCAGCAACACTTTTGAATTGTGCTTGCGAGGTTTGCGTCGCCAGCTTGCACGGCGTTAATCATCTGCAACGTGGACATGCCAAGCGTGTTTGAGATTTGATTAAGCGTGTTCTGTGCGGATTGGATTCCTGCGTTCACAAGGTTGAAATCTTGCCCAAGCATTGTGCTAAGGGTTTGGATGGCGGTGCGGGACGCTTCACCTTGGTTGGTGATGGCGTTCATGATGAGTTCGCGACCACTGTCGTTGTTCATCTGATTCGACAAGAAACCGAGTTGTCCGTTACCGCCGCCCCAATTGCCGCCGAAACCGCCATTACCCCAACCGAATATGGAGGCGATGATAGCAAGGCCGAAAAGGTCTACGATTCCGTTCATTCCATTGCCGAAGCCAAAGCCGTTGTTTCCACCCATGCCGCCAAAACCGATGGGGATGGAGAATGGAATGGTAGCGTTACCATTGTTGTTTCCATTCTCTGGGAGTTGATAAATTTCTGCCATAAAACTTCATTTTTGAAAGGTTAAAACTTGTGGTAAGTACTTACACGGCACAAACTTAGCGCACAAGCACATTACCACAATACCGTACAACTAAAAGTCCAAAAACAAAGTGTAGTGTGGTTATAATCAACTACTTTCGCTATAAAAATCCTGCGACAAATAATTTTTTACAAGAAAAGCGCGCAAGTGTTAATCACCTACGCGCTTGATAAACAAAAAGATAAGCAACGAAAATTAGTCTTTGTAGACGAAACTTTTTTTGTTCAAGAACTTAGTCCAAGCATACCAACGCCGTTTGGCCAAGTAGTTTTCCTTACCTTGGTATATGTATGCTTCTTGTTCAAACGAAATGTTCCGATAAGCTTCGCGTGCGTGTCTGTACGCCACTAAGCGAACGAGCCATTCTATTCCATACCATAGATAGAAGAATACCAAAAGCATTTCTACTTGTTGCTTCAAGTGAATACGTTCGTGGTTTTCATCGAATTGCGTAAATCTTTCTCTTGCGCTGTTGCGTACAAACACAAATGGCCATAACGCAATCGCCTTAAATCCCTTAAACGGGATGATGTTGTTGTAAATTACGTGCTTCATAACAAATTATTAAGTAGTTGTTGCTTTTGTCCTTAGCCAATAAATTTCTTCTTTATCCGTTTGGCCAGTTTGTAGGCTTTTCCTAACCCTACACTCAAGGTATACCATTTCGCCAGACTCAATATCAAAGGATGTCAAACTCGTAGATTCGGAAGTCGCACTTGCGCCACGGATTTCTACTCTAGTAGAACCTTCGTTGTAGAGGATAACAGTATTTCCAACCAAGGCGCGAACACTATCCTTTGCTTCCTCGCTTACCGTGCTGCCACCGTATAGCGACGGCAAATAAACTGCGGTTAATGTGGTTAGGTTGGAAAATACAACAAATGTGCCAGCCGCCTCAAAGTCAAGTTCGTTTGCGTCGTAATATCCTTGGTGTATATATGCCGCCTTATTGTCCTCTGTGATTATGGTTTTACGTTTCTTTAAAAGCCCACTAAAAACACCAGACCTAGCGTTTATTTCACCTTCAAATACGGCGTTGCCACTTTCGTCCCAAATAATATTACCATTAGCCAGCTTTCCACTCCCATCGGGGTTGAATCGAATCTTATCACCACCAAAGTGTGCGTACCCCGTAAGCCAATCAATTGCGACGGTCGGTATGAACGGGTCAACGGCTTCTACAATGATGCTTGATACGGTGATATTGTACGCCGTGCTGTTCATATATCCGCGTATCGACGCATACCCGCTAAAATCGTTATTGATTACAAATGTAGCAGTCACCGTCTTTAGCGACGTGTTATTCGCAATAATACTGATTGAATTTGAACTTACACGTGTTGTCGTATCCGTCTTGCACAACACAAACGTAGCAGTACCACCCGCAACGGAAGCAAATGCGCTAATTGTTATTCTGTACGACATACCCGCAACAAGGTACAACCCAAATCGCGTTATTTCTCGACTTGTCGCAAGTGAGGATGATGAAGCGCCATATACGGGGATTGAACCAGTCAATACATTCCCAGTGCTTTCGCCATTAACAAATAGCGGCGACATTTTCGTGTATTGCGTGTTCTCTTCCAAGTGTATCTTGGTCACGACACCATTCCCGTAAGACGCGATATTTGCGTCGCCAGTGAATTCCGCATAGAATGTTATTTCACGTACTGCGCTTGTCGTATCCGAGAATGAAATAAACGCGTTGCCAGAAATATTATTGTAGCCATCAGCGTAATACACGCGCAAGTGGAATGTGCCACTTGTCGCACGACTTGTTACATAGACGGTGTACTTTCTACCCTTGATTACCTTGAAATGATTAGCGGTGGGAACGTATGCAGGATTGGTGGAAGATACTGGATTGCTTGGATTGTACGCCGTATTGCCTACTTGTATGTAGCTGTTTACGTTCCGCGTTTCAGAACCACTCCATACATCAATGCCGTTAGCGCCATATTGCGAATACATCCAATCTTGGTTGAACACACCGCTGCCAAGTTTGGCAAAATCGCTAAATACGGCTTCCGACATCAGGAAACGAAAATCAGTATACATGATTTGCCAATTTTCGTTTTCATTTGATGGCATATTTTCGTTATTAAAGGCGTAAGTACCATTTTCACCCACCCACACGTAGTAGTTATACTTTGTTGGGTCTGCGCTTCGTGGAACTGCATAATACGGCGCTTCGGCATCCGTTACATAGAATGATTCAGACGCATTATGGTCTGCCCAAAAACCATCATAGTAATAGCTTCTTCCGAGCGCGCCACGTTCGCCATCAGCGCCACGTTCGCCTTGTTGCCCTTGTGCGCCCCTCCTTGCCGCAATCACGGAGAATGTAACGTGTTGGAATATTGATTCGTTCACGTCGGAAACGACTATATCGAAATCCGTTGATGCGATAACGGCGTTTCCATTGATGCGATAATCAAAAGTAGCCGTATTCATTTCCCACGCGATTGTTATATTGTTCACGACGACAACGCATTCACCGCCGCAATCACCGCTTTGCGCATCGTGGTCAACCACGCCGTTTACCGAATAAATTTTACAATTACTGATTACGGAACTGCCGCGCATAAGTTGACACGACCTTGTGCCGCTTATGTATGTTGACGGTCTGTTGTTCTCGCCACAGCTTATTGTCACGTTGTCGGTTGGCGTTATTGTTACGGATGGGCTTGCTTCAAACAGCTTCTCCCAATATAACGAATTTGCTTCAGAAGGTTCGTAATACGTACTCACACTACCGTGGGTCACGGGTTGGTTGATGCGGCAACGCCACTTTGCATCGTTGTGCCACACTTCATGCGTTTCCCATTGCAACGAATAGGCGTTGTATGAATTCGCAAGGTATGCCGTATTATTAGCCCATTCGCCCTTATCCACAATGTTTATTATCGGCGCGCCGACGGCATCGACTTTAATAAAATCACCGACGACGATTCCTTGTGCGTACAAGTAGTCGCGGCCATCTATCAAACGGCTTCCGATTGACCAATTGCGGACGAAATCGGGTAACACGCCAAGTGTCGTACCATAATTGTCATTGCGCAAGATTGGTGAATTTACTCCACGCATTTTTGTGATACGGCCATCTGTCGTCGATATATAAAAAGAACGTTGTCGGCGTTCAACATCTGCTTTTTCTGCCGCACTTGCGCTTGCGCTTGCATCTAAACAACCCCAACGGGCGATTGTCATAAGCTCGCACGGCTTGAAATTCTTTTGTGCTGGCACGTCACCATCGCCATACAGCGTGACAAGCAGTTGGTTCGTTCCAACGTCTATGTTAGAACCGCTTGGCGGGTCAACGGCAATCATCCAAGACGTATAATACGTGTTCTGCCCGTCGAGCTGTGTACCTTCCGCGTCACCTTCGACATCAGACACTTGCCCATCTTTAGCGGCAAGCGTGTTGATTATGCCTTTTATAATGTTGTCTTTCTTTTGTGCCGTGATATACCCAGCCCACTTTTCTTTAAGCGACAAGCGATAATAAGTCTGACCGCCATAGGCGATTTCTTCGACCATTTGGATTTGGTCGTTGTCAGAAAACAGCGTATCACCTTCTTGGGCTTGTAACCTATTTACAAGCAATTCGACAACTTCAAGATATGAACGAACACGGAGCGCTTCAAGTTCTGCGTTTCCCATCTTGTCGATTCGCCATCCTTTACCCAAGTATAACCCGCTTTCGTATTCGTCGCTTCGTATCTCATCGTCAAGAATAATGCTACCAAGGGAATTTAATCCTTGTTGGAACGTAATACGCCCTTGCGCAACATCGTCAATAATGCGCGAAAGCTTTCCGCTCAATTCTTTTATTACGTTGTCGCCATAATACTTATGTAGTTCGTCCATTTGGACACGTACACGGCTAACATCGTCAGTCACTTGGCCGATTTGGTTCAATACGATTTCTACATCATCGGTAAGTGTGATATTGTATTGCGGCAAGACCTTTTCACCCCACTTGATTGTTATCTGCTTGATATACAGAACATTCTCAACACCAGCGTATTCAAAACGGACGATGGAGTTATTCTTCATCTGTAGTAATATGTTGGTGTTGTTTGCCAAGAAATGTTCGTCGAACTTCAATGGGTATTCATAGTAATACACGCTGTTTTCAAGCATGTATTCTTGCATGGCGCTATCAAGCCTTACTTGTGCGTTAGTGATATACGATGTAGGCATAGAAATGCCCAGCACTACAAATTTATCGCCGCTTGCGGGTTGTTGGTACACGTTTGGCATTAGTGTGCCGAATGTGCTTGTATCCTTTTGGCAAATGATGGATATGCTGCCTTGTGAACTATCTGGGTATTTATCGTAATCGCGGTATTCGCTTGGCGAAAACCTACCATCGCTACTATAAAAATTCTTCTTGTAATCGTCCCAATCGACCATTACGTCGAAAGTGCAACCTATACACGCACCGCTACGCATGTTTATTTGCATTTCTTGTGTAATCGCAGCACTTGCGTACAAGTCAAACGAAAGTGTTGGCAAGGTCATTTTGAAATAACTTTGCTTGTAATTACCCTCGTCGTCTATCGAATCATCCCATTCCCACGTAGGCGACGCAGAACCGCTCCTTAATACTTGCTTCTTAAAGTTCGCGTTGTCGCTTGTGTATAGTACGTAATAGAAATTGGCATCCGTGTGATATTCCCAACTATATGTGTACGCGCCTCCGATTGACGATGATGCTTGTGTAACGCCAAGCCTGATTGAACTAATAAGTTCGTTTATGGCCTTCCGCTCGTTCGCGTTTTCGGAATCATAACTTAGTTCCTCCAAGAATATCATGAACGCGCTATACGTCATGTATTCGTCTTCGGTTTGATATGGTTCTGCACCAAGTATCGTAGCTTCACCAAGTTCTGGCTTTATCTTTTCAAATTCGTGAATTTCTACGCTTGGTGCATCGGGAATGATGCTTGCAGAATCGTAGTAGTCAATAAGCGTTGTTTCGGGATTGTAGTCTATCGCACGGGGGTTTACCTTCTTGTTTACAGTCTCAACATATACGGTTGGCATAAGGTGCGTGCGCGTAAACGGATGCTTGATAAGCCTAACACTTTCGCCGCCGACAATCCCATCATAAATTGGATAAGACATAGCATGGTACGTCACGCCGCCTATCGTTATGTCTTGAATCCCACTTCTGTTATTGATTGTGTAGTCCCATGATTGGTTGCCCGTCCAAACGATTTGTGGGTAGCCGTAAGGTATGTTATCCTCGCTGCCATACCCCATTATACGCGTAACAATCTTGTTGTTCTTTGGTGTGCGAGAATTGTTTTTTAACCCAACGCCTTGGCCAAACCTAAACACGAATGGATTTCCGAGGCTGTCAAGTATTTCTTGGCTTGGCAACCCGAATGTTATCAAGAATTTCTTTCCTTGTGCATACAATGCGCCGCTTGTGATTTGACTTATCACGAACGGGACTTCCCACGTCTCATACCCTTGTTTAAGTGCCTCCGCTATTGTGTTATTATTAAACGAAAGCACTTCGCTTAATTCCGCGATACGTTGGCGTTGCGCTTCACTCAACTGTGTGTCGTCTATGTTTACAACCCATTGCGTTTGAGCAAGGTTGGCGTTCAATTTGGCTACAAAGTCAACAAGCCGTCCAATCCACGAAAATGTTTTACTTTCCGACAAGTACCGTTCTTCGCTTTCCGTCACAGCAACATCCGTAAATGGGAAATTACTAAGCATGTACATCGGATGGTAGAATTCAAACGAATACTTCGTCATTCCATGCAAGTCGCCGCTTTCGCTCGCAGTACCCTCACGCACAATCGTTGGCGGGTTCACAAGGACGAAACGCACAGCATCTTCGTTTTCATCGTCGGGGTTGGCCTTGTATTCGATGTATTCTTGCATAGTCACGTTAAGCGTGTTATCCTTGTAGTACACGTCGCCAGTGATTTTATCACCAAGCGACATGATAACGCTATCAAACGTGGGCTTGTGCAAGACCAAGTCGTGGAACGACGTTCCGTCCGCGTTCTTGATTTCAAATGTTTGATTTTGTCCTAAGATATTCGTTGCCATTTTCTTAATTTGTTTAGTGCAAAAATAAAGAATATCGCCCACACCGCCAAAGAAATGTAGCACCATTTTGGTATTACGCGTTTTTCAACCGTTACTTTCTTTTCTTGAACCACGATTGAATCGCGCGTAAGTGTGTCAACTCTTGCGACTATCCGCTCGCGCCATCGCGTCCGTTCTACATATTTTGTTTGGAATACGGTGTCACCGCGCTCTTTCACCTCAACATATATGCTATCGGTTGTCTTTTCGCGAAGCGTATCATGCACCTCTTTTGTTTGGTATTCTGTGACGACCCTATCGCGGTATTCCACCGTGCGCCTTGTTGCGCAACACGACAAGAATAGCGTCGCGAATACAAGCAATACTACCTTCTTCATTTCTTTTTGTTTACCTTCTTTGCTTTCTTCAAATCTTTCTTCGTGTCTATATCAACACTTTCTTCTTCTGATACCACCACTGGCGCAAGCACACCACCCATGTATAGCGACGGGTGTTCAAGGCAATCCGTATGGAACGCGACAACAGCGCCGTTTACGCGTATGGTTTGCGGCAATAGTTGACGTGCGACACTTGCGCTTGGCATATCTTTTGCGTATGGCACGAACACGCCATCTTCGCGCTTGTATATAGCCGTCGGTTTGAATCCCAATTCACAAGCCGTTGCTGATATCGGTGCTTTTGATAATTCGTTAAAGCATAAATGAACCCATTCGTGTTTAAAGAACGGCGATGTGCATGTCACCAACGCGATTTCTCCGCAAAAACATGCCATGTCCCTCCATGTGCGAATGGTTTCCGTCACGTCGGCGTACTTGTAGATTGGCGGCACTACATAAGTTGTTATCTTTCCCTTGTATTCACCTTCAAGTTCTTTAAGCAATTCTATATCATCGCCGACCACATATACGTCAATGTCGCATTTTAGCGCTTCGTTTAAGCATGGACGAATAAGCATTCTGTTTTTTCCATCAAATCCTTCTGATTTTTCTTTTATGGGGATTACAATAGCGCGCGGGATATCAACGTGAGGTTCGCTTATTTTCAAAGATTCAAGCGTCTTAATAGAATCCAACATCAACGCGCGTTCTTGTTCCTTTATGTGGTAATAATGCCGTGCGTCCGTGTTTATGTATCGCTCCCAATCATCATTGTCTTGGAATCCGTAGCAACGCACTTCCGCATTTTTCAGCTCTTTCGCTAAATATGCTAACACGCACGTCCCCGTCGTGTGCTTACGCCAAGGTTCAAATTCATTCGCCATGTCGTCTATGCGTATGTCGCTGCCGTATATGCCATGTACGCTTGTATCGTACAAGTCTGGCCTCTTGACGATGAAGATGTTTGGCTTCTGCTCTTTTATTACGTCAAGATGCTTGTTTGCGTCATTAAGCCACGATTGCGTTATGGTTTGCATTACTATATCTACGCGCTTACCGACCTTGTCCGAATCATAGTTGTAGAAATTGTTGAACCTTATAACAACATCTGCCGAATCCACCTTCTTGGAAACATCTTTTGTGACGTTTCCGTTACCAATAATCGCTACTTTTTGCCCGTCTAAGAGCTGTAATAATCTATTCATGTTTATATAATAGCCTTATGCTTGCATGTGTTGCCATACTAATCGGGATTGATTGGGTTGGGGTTGCCGAAGGGCCATACTTTTTTCTGACCCTTCGGGATTGCTATCTACTCTGTCATGTCTCCATATATTATATATAATAAGGTGTAACTTTATGATGGTGGTGGGGGTTTACTGGGTTACTTTACATATCGAGCAACTCGACCAACTCACGAATCTTTTTGTTTACAATTTTGTATGCCACATCCGTTAAATGAGCAGAATCCGAGCGAAGAGAATGAGGTACAACACCCGCATTCATGTCCGTTATATCTTGCGATGTCGGGTATGTTGATGAATCAAGAAGCCCCATGCCTATTCCGTAGGCAATACCATATCTTGACAGCCATTGCCTTATGTTGAAGTAGTTTGCTCCAAATCGATATAACATTTTAGTCTCGATGTCAAGTTGCTCAGATGTTGGATTATCCCATTGCCCATTGGCAACAAGAATGCCGATGAATATATACCTATTATCATATAGGTGGCGCACAATATTGTCATGGTAACTCACATAGTCATCCGCATCCGTGTAGCCTCCATTATAGCCCAGCGCGGCTATTGTTGTAACCTTCCGATATACCACGGAATAAGGGACTACGATTTCCCCTGCCTTTACTGAGGTAGATGCGCCGTTAGCCAAACGAGTGAATGTGTAAGTACCCCCAGACATAGACAAGTTGCCCCAAATCCCCGCAATACATATTGGGTTAAGCGCGGGTAATGATTCCCCGCGTTGAGCCGTGAATGATACGGCCTGCCCTCTCACGGAAAACGTCATGCCACTAACTCCACCGCTCGCAGGGATTGTAAAATCAGTTGCTACCACAAGACCCTCTGACGCCATTCTCGCGCCTATCGCTCGGATGTCCTCGCCACCGACTCCATAATTAACAAGCGTGTATCCATCGAAAAGCGTTGACAAGGAGAAATTGCCCGTTTGGTTGAACATCCTTTGGATACTTGATGAACCTGCGAAAAGGATTTCATCGTATGCGGGGATATTGTCTGCTTTCTCCTGTACTTGCGAGAATACCGACTTAATATATACGGATGTCGGGGTGTAATCAAATGAAATATTCGGTGTCTTAATGTGGATATAGAAATATCCGTCCTGTAATATGTTTATTACTACCGACTGATTGCTTGGTATTGCTGTCCTCGGGATAATGAACACGGGTGCTATGTCCATGTTTTGCGATTCAACCTCTGCATAAACGCCAACGGCGGCAGATGAAGATACGAACGTGATAGTGTTGCCTTTATGGACTGGCACAAATATATGCTTTCCGTCTGGGGAATATACACCCGTATTAAGTATGCACCCATCCTCGACCCTCGTCAAATCAACGTACCCGTCAAATATCATTGTATTAAGAGGCTCGATTGCGCCATAAGTTCCGCCGCTTGATACTGCGTTCGCACTACCAGCAGTAGGCACAGCATCAATCGTTATCGTCTGCCCTTCGGCGGCAACGATAGATACGTTACCGCCATGTGTGATGTCTGAGCCGTTGATGGTGGCGATGTCTGCGGAATTCTGCTTGCTCTGCAATGCCGAATAGATGCCGCTTGATTTGACGGGGTTGGAGGAACTTGCGGATGGTGCATCGTCCATCGTGATGGTTGGGGTGTGGGTGTCCACGTAGGTCTTGATTCCCTCACTTGTCACGGGGTTGGTGCTTCCAGCAGTTGGCGTGGTGTCAAACGTGAGTACATCTTGTTTGGCAGCTAGCTGGGTTGATATATCCTCAATAGTTGAAGTATAAGTCCCATTATTCCATATAACAGACACTAACGTAAAGCCATAAACAGCACTTATCGACCACACATTAAGGCCAGTAGGTTGAAAGCAAGTGGCACTAATTAAAGTAGATTCCCCAGAAGATGGATTAAATGGCATTAGCAGCACCTCATCTTCTTTAAATGTAGTGCGCAAGGCATCAAGTTTTGCCTTGGTGGAATCAGACAATGATGCCAAATCAGTCCAAGAAAAATCAAGGATGCGCAACCTAGAATCGTGTGCCGTTGCATTGGAACTATCCCAAGCATTCCATTTAATATCCATGTATGGCGAAAGGCTTGTGGGTTGTTCTCCGTTTGTTGGATACATCGTTCTTGTGCCGCCTTCTTCGACTTTCATTTGAATTGGTAATTCAAAGTTGTCTAAGATGTATTCCTGTGGTTCTGCGAGTTCGTAATAGAGCATCACGCCCGACATGGCGGTTTTGAAGTCTGCGATGACGTAGTGTGAATCATGTATCATCACCTGCTGCACACCATTGTTTGAAGATATGCTACCATCAGTAGCTGCTACTGCGCTTGGTATTACTGCTTTGTATTTAGCACAAAGTAGCCCAACAATAGTAGCGTTATTAGGTGCTACTTTCAAATCAGTTAGCCTTGCTCGAAAAGAACCGTTCTGGTAAAACCAATTCAGTGTTCCCAAATCCACCGCACCAATCCGCTTTATCGCCTTGGTCACGCCACCCTCTTGTACAATCTCATCCTTCGCCGTACCCGCAGACCTCATGCCATCGGGGAACACCACCACGCTTTCACCTTCGCCATCTAATTTCCCAGTAATCGTCGTGATTGGAATTTGTTTTTCGTATTCCCATCTATCCCCTTGCGTCTTGAACTTTGTGCTTTGTACGGATAATAGTTCACCCGTGTTATATGCGTAGTATTCGCTATCACCTACATGCTTATTTATCCATTTCTCAAATTCCTCGGCAGTGGCTGGTTCATTTCCTGCACCAAACATGAGGGTGAGGTCAACGCAAATGATTCCTCCCCTCAACGTCATTGTATCATCTTGCGAATACGAACTGCCTATTGACGGATAAATGCGGATATACTCATACCCCGTTGATGTGACGATGTACTGCTTTTTGGTGAATGCAGATTCCGCGCTTAACGAGTTCGCAGTTGACGAAGCGCAGTAAATTGTACACGAATTTGTGCTTTTGTACTCAAATCCGATAAAGTATTTATGCCCAGAGATAGAGGCGAATTCTTGGTTGAGATTATTAGCTCCGTATTCAGCCGTGGTTGGTTGTATCACTATTTCACCGCCAGCGTCAGTTACGGAAACGCGATAAGCGCTCCACCCTGTCAACCCATCAGAAAAATCCCCATTCTGAACCAACTGATTCCACACCACGCTATTGCCACCAACTCTCATTATATCACCACTCATCGAACGCGATGTTGTTTCTTTGGCAAAACTTTCGTTTGTGGTGTAAATGCTACCGCTATCAACGCCACACCATTGTTGTATCGACCCGTTCTTGTAGCAATAAACGGGGTGCTTCATCGTGAGTTCAATATTCGTAGCGCTATAAGCTATTCCAAGCAAGATGTATATCTTACCATCGTCCGTTGTTGGCAAATCTTGCACATAAGGAGTGTCTGCATCTATGATGGCGCTACTATCCAATTGCGGAGTACATTTAACATAGACGGGCTTTTTTGCGGTCAACGTCAATGCGGCTCCAGTTCTGTTAAATGAATAGCCCAATGTTAGCGTGTATTGTTGCCAAAGAGCCGTAGCGCTTGGAGTACCATTTGCTGAATAGGCTGTACTATCACCGCAATAAACTATTTCGCCAAACGGGTTGATTGGTCTCTGATTTACCACTTTTGCACTTGTATCGCTGTTAGCACTATCAGCACTTGCAGGAACCCAGTGATTACCGTCCGCAGATGTAAATAATATTTTATAATACCTAAAGGCATCTAATGTCGTCAAGGAATAGCTATTGGTTCTTAGTTGATAGCCCAGCGTGTTTGTGTTGGCGTCGTAGCCGCGATAGCCACACCAAGCGCCCGTAATACCGTCCACGACGCGCGTGCTATCGTAAATAAATAACATGGTGTAATCCTTGTTAAATATCGTGGTGTCGCGTGTTGCGGCGGTCATGTTGTTAAACGTAGGTTTCGCGCCAAGGCCGTTGATATTGATGGTATATCCAGCCGCACTCGTCACGACTCCGTTTTTTAACAGCACACATACGCCGTCACGAAGTTCAGTAATGCCGTCTACGGTCGCGGTGAAAACTGTTGATGTAGATGTGCTATCAACTACGCCGAACGGGATTCCAGCCGTCTTGTTTGCCACGCCGCCTACGGATGCCGAAGCAGCATATTTGGTGTCGTCTGGCAACGAATTAGCACCCTTTTCAGCACCTTCGCGAATGTCGTCGAGGTCGTTTATTTTTTCTTGGAATGTGTCTTGTATGTTTTCTAACAGACCGCTAAGTCCTGTACCATCTAAAAAACTACCCATAACTTATAATATGTATTTTACATGTTTGTAGTATAGTGCTTATATCAACTTCCGAATACGTTGTTCCATATCGCGCTTATTTCTTCGCTTGTCAACGCCCTATCGGATGTTTTTGAGTTCCATGAGTTCATTTGCGTGTTCGTCGGTATCGCGTAGCCGCTTGCCATGCTTACTGAAAGCGTGCCACCACTTGTAACGGGGCTACCGCTAACGCTGAACCCAGTCGGCATTGAAATCCCTACGCTTGTAACTGTTCCGCTTGGCTCGTCACCCGAAGGAATCAGTACCCAAGCGTTTCCGTCGCTAATCATGGAATCGCCCACCTTTGCGGTAATGCCTTGATAAGTGCCGTTGGTTATGACTTTTAGCGTCCACCCTATGTTTGAAGAAGATGCAGCGGGTAGCGTTTCGCTTGTGTAAGTACCACCAACGCCTAAGCTGCCCTTGAATTGCATCGGTGTCGGAAGTTCTTGTATCTTATTCTCAACGTAATTTGTAGTGACGTAATCCCCCTCCGTAACCGTCCATTCGTCTGTTCCGACGTTGAACGCGTACATCCTTGAGGTCTTGGTGTATGGCGATATCTCGTCTATATAATCTACGACCCACCTAATAATACCATTCGAATAAGCGGAAAAGTCAATCTTCTCGCCATTCGCGTAAAGGTAAAGCCGACCGCCAACCGCGACGTGTTCATCAACTTCCTCTACGTCAAGACCCATTTCCACAAAAGGCGTGAACACCCAAGGTTCTAAGTCTTGGATTGATTTTTTTAATGATGGTATCGAAATTATCGTTGTGCCATACCACAAGTTGCTTAATGCAGCACCCTTGACTTGTACAAGGCTTCCGTCGAAGAAAAACGACATCTTAAACTCACTACTCGTATTCGTAGTGATTGTTGGTATCACGCATGTAGTATTTGTCGTGCTTTGCTGCATTACAAGGATATCACCTTGTAAATAAACAGACCTTAGCGCCTTTATCTTTTGACGCGTGGACTCAGACATAATGCCGTTGACGATATCTTGCACCGTAAAGTCAAGCCAACGCAAACGGCCTACTTTGCTATATATGTCGGCAATCGTGTCGTCGTACCCAATTTTGTAAACTTTCGCGTTTGTTGGTGCGCTTACGCTTGCTGCAAATTTAACCGTCACGTCATGCCCCGTGTTGTTCAACCATGTGACGGGTGAAGCGCCATAAGCGAGAATGGTCTGTGTGGCCGCTTGACCGCCTTGCCCTTCGTCGTATTGTAATATATAGTATGTGTAATTACCGCCCGTCAATTCGGCCATATACCCATCGGGGACAATCTTGCGCCGAACGCCAGACGTGTACATCTGAATACCATTTACGATTTCAGCCGTGTTGCACGACGGGTCTGCGTTGTAAATCACATCGTTGCTATGTAAAACGGCGTCGTCAAGAATCGCACGCACGCCGCTTTCAAGGTCTGTCGCTGGAATCCCCGTATCGGGCTTCACGTAATAATCGCTTAACACATTTTTTACAAATGCGGTTGTCGCAATTCGCGCGCTGTTATCCGACTTTGACATTGTCGGTGCTTTTGGAGTGCCTACGAATTCTGGTGAATTTATCGTAGCAAGCTCACGGCCACCAGCTATATTAGCCCTTGTTATAGGTCTGTTCCCTTGGTGGTATAGTAGGATATACCTTACTTCAAGCGATACACTTATTCTAAAGAACCAATATTCAGTCCCGCTTGCACCTTGAACGCCATACGCTATTGGCGCGTAGAATGTTGAGTCGGAAATATTGTAAAGGACAACATTATGGTTGTGGCTTACAATCAAATCCGTTGCGTCGAATTCGTATGCAACCCTTGCCTCAAACGAACCATCTTCTTTAGGTTTGTAGAACTTGATGCTTTGTGATTGACACACAAAACCGATTACTTCGGATTCGCTTGCCTTGTCGAGAGCGGCTTTGTACGCGTTGGTAAAATCATTGGTTGACAATTGTTTACCTTCTTCCTTGTCCACCTTCGTGTTGTCCCTATTGACCTTAACGCGTATCGGGCTTGAACCGACCGTCGCAATGGTGGTTGGGTTATCGTCGCCTGCGTCTATCGTAGGAATCTCGACGGGAATCGTAGTCTTTTCTATTTCGTCAAGTTTGGCCTTGTCCTCCTTCGACATCAATCCGTCAAGTTCTGACGTAGCATTTTGCAACGCGTCAATCTTCGCGAGCAAATCTTCTACGTTACGCCCCGTACGTGGTAATTTATATCCTGATATAGCTGCCATCTTATCGTTTATTAACAAGTATGTATTCGTTGTTGACAGTTATCAAGTTTCCCTCCGTAACTTGTAAGTAAAGGTATTTACCCACTCCGACGCTACAAATCAACCCGATATCTATCCGTATACGTTTGTTCTTGTTTTCGTTAGTTATTTCTATGCCATTGAGGTTTGTCGCCGATATGCCTACGTGCTTGTTTTTGCCTTCGCACGATACATACAGACACCCAACGTCAAATATCTTATTTAAAGACTCGCCTTCCATGTCATGCGTAGCTTATGTAGCACAAGTCGATTCGGCCAACTTCCCGACGGATTCCATTGTCGAAATCGTCGTCTGGCACTTTTGCCGTGACGATTAGCCTCAACGTCCCGCTTGGGAACTGTGTTGTATCTACAAGCAAGTAGTGTTCACCTTGGTCGCCGAGCACGATATCCGACTTTTGTAGCGTGACCTTCTTGTTGCTGCATCGCAGCTGTAGTTCGTATTCGTCGGAATCCATGTCAAAGCCTTCGCAATTGATGGTAATCGCGAATTTCAAGTCCGTCCCGACAAAATATTTATCTTCGTATTCCATGCCTACTTTGTTTTTGCCTTGTCCATGATTTTCTTTATAACACCTTGCGTGTCAACATAATACACATCGCGGCCATGCCACATGTTTGCTTCCGCTACACGCCTACGCTTTAGGCCGAGAAGGGGTTTCCCGCCAGCGTTATGCCAGCGTATCAATTGGTCGGTGATATCAATGTCGCTTCGTCTTGCCATGATGTATTTCTTCATTGTTGACGAATTGAAATTGCCGATGCCGAGATTGAACACCCAAGAACAAAGAGCATCATACTTGCGTTGTGTGAGTAGGCTTGATATCTTGTTCAGTTCCCTTTCAACATTTGTCAAGTCTTGCTTTAGGAACAATTCAGCTTGGTACTCCGAAATAACGTCTCCACGTTTAACGTTTTTGGTGTGACCATAGCCTATCGTCCACACGCCGACAGAGTCGCGGTAAGCTGTAAGCTTGCACCCCTCAAACCGTTTGATTAGGTTTATTCCGTCTTGTGATATTTTCATTGTTGTTCGTCCTTTAATTGCCTTTTGGCGTGTTTTCTGCTATTCAAGTCGGCTAGTTGCCGCCCTTGTCTTGCGACCTCACTCCGCAATGCGTTCACTTGGTCAACCAATGCGTTCATGTCTTTACGCAAGTTGTTGTTCTCTTCGCGCAACACCTTATTTTCTTCGCGCAATAGGTTGCGGTCATTCTTGATGTACTCGCATGAAGTCTTTAAGTCCTCGATTGTCCGTTGGTACACTTCTTGCATCGCCTTCCACCCAGACGCTTCTACTTGCGTCGCTTCACCATCTGCCTTGCGTCGATAAGCACGATATGTATAGAACCAACCGCCGCCCGTGATGATGGTAAGCAATGGTGAAAGAATGTTAATTATGTTTATTATTTTATCCATGTTCAAGAATTAACGGTCGTCGGCATTACGTCAACAACTTTCGTCATATTGTCAACGATTTCATTGCTTCTGTTTTCTGCGATATTGTGTGCCTTGTCTGCGTTGTCGCTAATCGTTTGGTCGTTTCGGCTTACGAGCGCACCCCGTTCGCGGATTACGCGTTGCGTTTCGTCTGGAGCTGCGTCGGGACATTTTTCGATTATCGTCTGCGTTGACAAGTACGGCGCTTCCATTGCCAAGTTGGTAATCTTGGTGTTGTTGGTTTCAAGTGACCAAGGAATTATCTTCGCACTAATCTTAACGCTCGCGTACTTCTCCGTGCCGTTCGTCTCCAAGTCTAGGCTCTCTTGATGCAAGTAAGTCATTTCTTGCACGAACCGTTGCCAATCAATTGCACTTTGCGTAGCGAGTGCATAGTCGTTTGACATGGCCAACGCGATTCCGTTACCGCCGCTATTTGATGTCGTAATATCCTTTGGGGTGATAAATGTCGTACTTGTGAACAAACTTATCTTTTCTTCAAGCGTCTTCAAGTACCCATCCATCGTCTGAGGTTCAGGGAATTCCAACGTCTTTGCGTCTTGTCGGCCGTTTGTATTATCGCTCGACAAGTTAATGACAAGAGTAGAAGAATCGCGTTTGAAGGAATCTTCATCCATGTCACCGATAAGCACAAGGGCAAACGTACCGAACCGCTTTAACGCAATGGCTTGGATGTTGGTCATAAGTTCCCACATTTCAATGCTGCTTTCGGCGTATTCCCATGCCACCTTCCCACGCTTGCAAAGTAGCGGGCATCTGCTATAACCATGCCTTTCAGCGGTGATTTCCCAGCCGTTCGTGCCTTGTATTACGCGATAATGATTCTTCGCATCATACGTGTCTATGATGATTTTATCATCAACTTGATACACAAGCGACCGAGCTATCTCGATTCCGTATTCGTCGTAGTTCGGGACGATTTGGTATCCATCTTCGTAAGAATAGTTGGTCACTTCATATCGTTCGGCAGACGGGTCATAGCTGAACAATAAACCACAATTCCCGACCTTCTTGCACGTGCTTATCGACTTGTATTTATTCCACTCAATGCCGCGCCATAGCCATTCTTGTTTTATGTTGCTAAACGCTTTGCTTTCCGCATCGTCGGGTTCGGGGTTACATAGGTTAAATTCAAGCGGATTTGTGGTCAAGTTCCTTACATGAGCCGCATGGACAAGCTTTTGGAATGAAGCCGTTTGCGTCAACTCCATCATATTACTTGGCATTTCAAACCCATCAATTGTTACCTTAATGTGAGGGATTGACTGGTTTAATATAATATGGTGTAGGTCTGGCCGATACTCCGTGATGTATGTGTCTTGTGAAATTGGCGTGAGTGACAAGCTCGTGAACCCTGTATCTATTTCAGAATTGTTGGGGATGCTATGACCCTCATACCCATGTGAATTCATCTTCCCTCCGCGAGTGAACGGCTTCATCTTCATCAATCGCGTGGGGTCTTCCATGAACCATTTTATGTCATGTTCTCTAATCATATCGTACTTAACACGTTGAGTATATTGCTTGCGTTTCTAATTTTTCGTTGTTTGAAAAGTCTTGTATCTTCTGCTGTGTCCCCGTCGGTCGTGACGTTGAGCATCATAAACATGTCTTCCGCTTGCATCTGTTTACGCATAATGCCAGCATCGTCGCGCAACATGCGATAACAATCATAGTATGTGCCACCGCATAGCATTATGACATTATCAAACAAGTCTGGCGACATGCCCTTTAGCAGTGAATGTTGCCGTTCCTTGTCCATCATCGCTATGCGGCTATTTGGTGTTTTGTTAAATTGGAATATAACGCTTTCGAACTTCATGTGTCGCAGAATTGTCGTAGCGCCAATTCGCTTCATATTTTGGTGTGAATAGCGGCGTTCGGCAAGTGCTGGCTCAAAATGTATCAGTCCGCTTTGAATCATTTCCATAGCCAAATGCGCCGCCTCATCCTTCAATGACTTGTATTGGTTCTTACTCCGCTTGCTTGTTTGTGACGCTCCAGCGAAGAATATTGCACGCGGGAAGCAATCGCGCAAGAATCCAAATCCTTGAACATCAAGAATCATTTGGCGTTCTTCAAGCCCGTGCTTATCACGGAAATCGCTCATCATGATTACCGCTTCGCGATTGGTGTTCTTTATGCTGAATCGTATATCCTTACACACGAATCCATACCCTTGCCACAATTCCCAATACATCATGACAAGGTTATCAAACCCCGTTGTTGCCATATCAACCGTCATGAACCGCTTAACAAGCGTCGCGTCTTGTGATATTGGTATGGGTCTAAACATGCGTTCGACATCATTTTCGCTTAATTGCACATTTGCGAAAATTTCCGTCGTATCTTCATCGTCCGTAATCGAATAGTTCCAATTCGCAGAAAACGAAGACAACGCCGTTGATGAATTCGCCGCAAGCCCGCGATAGGACTTGTTTTTGGCAAGCATTTTCTTGTTGTCGCGCACATCGAACGTATAGAAAACCATCGACAAGATGAAATCCTCATACGTCATATCGGGGTCATTGGCAATAAGAGCGTCTATGTGGTCTTTGCACTTTTCATACACCTCACGCTTCGTGCGACCGAAATACGTTTTTTCAATGTCGCCCTCTTGCATATTAAAGTACATGACAACACCATCCATGTCTTTGTCCACAGTGCCATCGTCGTTAATCCACCCGCCGCCATGCTCGCCCTTGCCGCACAATTTGCGCAAGAAGCATTCACGTTCAGGGTTTTGCGCTAAGAGTATTTGCGCTTTTCCTTCGGAATCGCTACGCAAACGCGGCATAAACGCCGTTATGGTTCGCCATTCAAACTTGTTACACTCATCAAAGATTAGTTTCTTTGCTTGTAAACCCTTGGCAATCTTTTCAATAACAATCGGGTTTTCGTTATCAAGCTGTTGGAATTTGATTTCGCTCCCATTGTACAGCTTCATGCCCATATCCTCTTGTCGGCGTATGATTTCACCTATCGGGTCACGCGGTTGCTTTTTAACGCTTCTGTCCACTAAAGGGTACATTTTCTTTAACGAATCCGCAACTTTTCCACTACCCCAGAAATCAGACACGTTACGCATAAAGCAGACAATCTTGGCATTGTCGTTAGATGCAAGGTATTCTATTGGCGCATAGTAGAGCGCAACAGTATTGTGGGTGACAATATAATCGTTGGTGATGTATAGGTGGTCTTTATTGGAAACCATTATACATTGTGCTTCCATATCGCCAACGTATTCTATAGACACTATACGAATAAAGTCGTGCTTGTATTCGCGATTCTTGTTTTTATACTTTTCTAAATTAGCATAGTATCTTGAAAGATGCTTCTTGCTACTGAATATAATATCGTTTGTTTGAATGCTTATATCCCAACATACACCACTCTCGTATCTTGTGCGGTTTTCTTTGTGCACTCCGACAATATATCCAAGACTTCTACAAAGTTCAACGAAACCATCTTTTAGTTTTGTGCTTGTTGTAGAGAACGAATATCTATTCTTTTCTTCAACATTACCATCGCTGTCCATTAAACCTTTCAGCAAGTCCATGCGTTGTTCAATGGAAGCATGAAGATATTCTTGCGGAATAAAGCGTTCACGAGAATATACGTCAAGGTTTAAAAGTTTGAGGTTGCGCAAAACATTGCGCGTTGTGTCGTTCTGGTGCATTTGGTTGCTGTATGAAGCAGTACCATGAATATGACATGTAGTGCCGAGGCGTTCCGCAATCTTTTCTATTATGTCGCTTTCGTCATTAGATATTGTCAACACAATACGCCCCTTGCATCCATCGCCAAGCCATACACCAAGAACGTATGGGTCGATTGGAAGGGTTTTCCATTTTCCGAGGTATGGTAACGCGACAGGCAGATAGACATTCTTTCCTTTGTCAAGATAATCTTCTTTTATCTCTTGTGTTGTCTTTACAAAGAAGCCGCCCGCTCCCCTTCTGCTTTTAAAAACTTGTTTCTCGGTATATATTCTCCAAAGATGTTCCCACCCACAACGGGTAGTACGTCCGTCACTTGTCGTTATTTTATAAATAGGCTTAACGCCTTGGGGGTAAATACCAGTAACTACAGAAGGCTCTCTGTTCAATGGAGCGACCAACTCGTCACCCATGCGTATGTCACCCATCTGCTTCCATCCGTTGACGGTCAAAACAGGCTCGTCAAGAGGACTAAGCTTACCTCCACCCGTATTCCCCGTAAAGCATACAATGTCTGCATTAGAACGAATGGCAAACTTTTGATTACCATCCTCTAACGGCGCTAAAACTATGTCGTTTTGTTTTTTTGCCATAATATTGTGTGCTTATCTTGGCACAAAGGTACGCTATATATAGGGGCAAATGGCCTAATGCGTTATTTTTTTGCCAATGCGGTAAAAGAAAATAATAAAAACCAAACGTACTTATATATATTTTATATAAACGCGCCATACTTTTGTGCATACATTTTATCACCAAATAGTAGAAAACTATGACAAAAGATGAAGTTTTACAGAAAGTAAACGATTATTGCAGCGAGAAAAGCTACACATCCGAGACTCTGACGGACGATTTCAAGGACAAATTTGCGGATTTCTTTGCGAAGAAATATCCACAAGAAAAGGGGATTGACGAAGACGGCGTTATTGACGACATCAAATTTAACCTCAACACTGCGTTCAGCGCAACATCCAAGGGAATCACCGTAAAAGCGAAGGCGTTTGAGACGAAAGAAAACGACTACTTGCGCCAAATCGAAGAGTTGAAGAAAAAGGTCAATCCGACACCACCTGCCCCGACACCACCTACGCCCGAAATCCCGAAGGAATTGCAAGACAAGTTGGACAAGTTGGAGAAGTTTGAAGCCGAAGCACGAAAGCGCGAAAAGCACAAAGAGGTGTTGGCGTTGGCAAAGAAAAACGTCCGAAGCGACTTGCATGCGTCATTTGAAAAGTACGCAAGCGATTACGAAGTCAATTTGGATGAGGCAAGCGACGAACAAGCGAAGAAGCTTACTACTCGCTTTCAAGACATCTTCAAGGATACTATCGGCGACATAAAGCCATTAGCACCCCGTCAAAACCAAAAGCGTGACGAAGAAATCCTTGGGAGTTTGCCGAAAATCAAAATCTAATAAAATAACACAACATTATGCAAGTTACAAACTTAGCTTATTTCTTCGACACCGCCCGCAAGGTTCGTGGCGGCAAATGGGTATGGGTGAAGGATAGTAACGGCGAGGGTCGCAAGAATGTGCTGCTTGGCGGTACGATTCTTAACCCGAACAAAGGCTTTGGTCATTTGTGGGCTGCACAGCTTGTACAATATACACCAGCCGAAGGTTGCCTTATCTTCCGCTCGTTTGAGGTAGCTGAAAATGCAGCCGCAAACGCCACCAGCATCAAAATCAACGGTGACGGATATTCCGACGTTCCCGAAGTTGGCCAGCTCCTTATGGTAGCACCCGACGCTGTGGACACGACTGGTCAATCCGCAGTGGTCACGGCCGTAGAGTACAATCGTTCTGATTCTACTTTCACGGTGACACTAAGCACAGCACTTGGCGCTCTTGAGGCTGGGACAATTCTCGTTGAGGCTGATGGCGAAACCGCAAGCGCAGAAGCCTCAGTCCTTGTGACCAACCCCAACACATTTATTGAGGCAGACCGCGATATGCTTCCCACCGAAGGATATGGCGTTCTTGGAGACACTAACTATTCCATTAGTACCGTACACGATAAGGAGGCTTGGATTGCACGTATGCAACCACTGCCCAAGTATGTTCTCGCGAAGAACCGCTCCTACATCGAAGGTATCTTCTGGATTTAATGAATAGGAGGACATAATATGGCAAACGCACTTAAATATAATTGGACTCCCGAAGAGGCGCTTGACAAGCTGTATCAACACGGCTTGCTTGATGGCGCAAACGCGGGCTTCTTGCAAACCCTCATTGACAACACCATTGAGATTCAAGAAAATTCGTTCTTCTGGCAAGACCACTTCCGCGTAGAAGGTGGCGAATACGACATCGACCGCGCCGACTTGAAGAAGAACCCAGCTTGGACGGTTCGTCAGCAAGTACGTCGCACCGTTCCTATGGCAGACGCAATGGCGCCGCTTTCCGAGACCATGCAGCTTGACGCTGAGGGCTTTGAGGAAAGAACTGGTTCTATCTACCAATATGGTAAGGGCTTGTTCGAAACCTCCATGTCCAAACTTGAACTGCAAGAGCGCTTGAAGGAACTTGGCACTGACCAATCGCTCGTTATGGGTTTTGCCCGTGGCGTTGCTGACCTTGTCAAGTCACACAACCTCACCGTGTCCAACATGGCCGCTCAGACCTTGTCTCGTGGTGGCGAATATGGCAACACGGTCAATCTTGGTACGGTTGCACAGCCTCTGTACACTCGTGGCTTTAGCGGCGTTGCTACGCACCAATCGGCGTATATCCCCGAAGCCAACTTTAAGAAGGCTATCGACGATGTTTGGTCTGACGCAAACGCAGACATCCCCGAACAGATGCGCCAAATCGAAGCCGACTTCCGTGAGGCTAACGCTCTGCCCGACAACATGGTGTTTGAGTGGGATATTCCTTGGAACACCATTGTGAACGTGCTGTTGAAAAATGCAAAATTCAAGCAAGAAGTAAACCGCTACATCCGTCTTTACGCTCCCGACAAGGTAATCGTAATCACCAACGGACAAGGTTCTACCGACGTAGACACAATCACTTGGGAGCAGCTTGTCGCTTATAGTCGTTCCGATATCAGTAAGATTTCGCCCATTCGCGTAGTGCGTGAGCAGCAAGTCGTCCAAGGCTTGACTACCTACCACAACGTAAGCGGTTGGAATCCCAAGGTTGTCGTCCTTCGTCCCGCTGGATATGCTGGCGTTCTCGTGCACGCAAAGGTTGCCGACGTTCAGCTCATGCAATCGGGTGAGGTCAACAACGGAATCCAATGGTCTGTCGCCAAGGTTCAGAATTTCCTCTATGTCATTAACAAGGTAACGCCCAATGGCATGCTGAAATCCTACCACACCGACGTTCTTGGCCGTTACGCAACCGTGCTTAACGAGTCACAGTATCACGTCGTGGTTGACATCACGGAGACCGAATCAGACTAACGCACGCGCACGCGTACTTTTTTCCATTGATAATGTTATTTGTTTGTTGAAAGTATGACGGTATTAGAATGGCTAAGAGCATCGACAAGATATTCGTTCGAAGAACGCAACTTCTTGAAAATCGCGTACGACCGAGGTTGTGACCCCGACGCGGACGTGTACGGAGACCAAGTGACACAGCGGCAAAGGGAACTTATGACCGCCGACATCATCTTTACCGCCGTTCTACTTAGCCCGTCTAATACCGCATCACTTTCGCAATCGCACAACGGATATCAAAAGTCCATTGGACAAGAACAAGACTTCTATCAAGACGAGAAGATTAAGTACGCAATCAGCATCTATCGCATACATTCGGATGAACGTGGTGACATCCTTGAGGCTGCAACGCGCAAGCGTATCAAGTTCTTGAAGATTGTCGATGTGAACAGCTTATGATGAGTGGTGAGATACTTGAATACCCCTACACTGGCGTTATCACGCGCTTGATTGAAGGTGAGGGAATGGAAGAAGATACTACCATTGTGGTGTATCGCGGCGTAATGGACGAACACATGCGCGTAGCCGAAGAAGGGCGCACGCTACAAACGTCCGAATACGTCATTTCAATCCCGCTCACACAAGACGAAGATGGCGTTTGGCGCATGCCGCGAAAGGGTGACGATATCGAACTTATTCGTTATGGTGAAACGTTAAATCTTGTTGCTGACAATGTAGAGCCGTCACAACTTGGCGGCATAAGCATTTACGCATCACAACGCAATTGGTAACATGCGAAAGTCGAGGTTGGTAAATAATGGGTTGTTCGGTCAGCGCTTGTTATTAGATATAGTGCAAGAGTACAACCGCCAACTTGTCGCGTATGCCAAAGATACCATACAAGAAATAGGTGCAAAGATTAAGACGTACCACCGAGCGAACAACATGGACAGAACGGGGAACTTGCTAAACAGCCTTTGTTGGGGTGTTGCGTATAACGGAAAGGTCGTCGGTAGTGGCTTTTACCAAGAAGCTGCCGAGCGTGGAGAATCATTCTTGCATGAGCGAGAACCCGATTACATGTATGCTTTCCCCGTCCACGGACATGACCTTGCGGCGCGATACATATCGCGTTACGGGGCTGCTGGTTCTACTGGGCGTTGGCGCGTGTTCTTCGCTATCCTTGCGCCGTATTGGGGCTATTGGGAAAACGGTTTCAATATGGTGTACGGAGGCCAAAGAAATGGCAAGATTCCAAGAATGACCAAATTCTTGCGTTTTGCCGTCATGAGTGAGTTCTACGACAAGGTGTCAAACGACTTACGACCAGCAAAAACGAATTTCAAGGTTAATGTGGAAACATACGTAAAATCCTACAATATCGGGAATTACAGAGTCCCAAGTTCGCTTGAAAAGACTTGGTTGTCGCGCGTAGATAGGCCACAATATAGTAGAAGGCGCAGGAAGTAATGATAAACGAATCGAGAATAGACATATACGATTTTTTGTATAACGCCTTTAACGATGGCGTGACAAATAACGTATACTTGATGGATGAACCACAAGAACTAACAAAGACAGACGTTAGCAATGGTTTCATTGTAATAACGCTTGGTGAGTTCTTGGACGGCAGTGAATTCAGAGGGCAAGCCTACGCTCGTATTCGTTGCTACATTACCGCATACGTGCCTACTACTACTCGTGGGCGATTGAACGTCAGCAAGTACAAGTCGATGGAAACCGCAATCAATTCCGTCATTGATGTTATGATGTCAAACGACAACGATGCGCATTACAGCGTGCAAGATGGTAGTTTCCTTTCGATGGACGATTTTGACGTGACAAACGCGAACAATCCATTCCATACATTCATCCGTTCTTTCGTGTTGACGATAGATGGGTAAACAAAGACAAAACAACTCAACTGTAAGACAACAAACCATTTAATCTTATAAGAATACTATGGCAAAGAAAACAACTTTAAAACCGATTGCGCTTGGCTACCGTCCCGTTGGTTCTGCTGCAAGCGTAGCGTACACCCCGTTCATGGGCGTGTTGAAAGGTCTGACTATCGGCCAAGACGAACCCGATTCGACTGAGGTGGAGGCTGAGTTCTACGACGCTCCGTTCGATATCATCTATGATGGTAATCCCGTAACGTTCACCTTCGAACTTGCCAACTACGACCTCAGCGAGCTTCCCGCTATCTTCGGCGGTACTTACGACTCCCAAAACGACGAGTATGAGGCTGCTCCTTCTGCTTACACATCCGAGCATGAGTGGAAGCTTGATTTCCAGCGTGGCCACCAATCGCTCGTTATCTACAAGGGCTTGACCGTCGGTACTATCAAGAAGGATGAGGATGGCGCTCTGAACTACGCCGTTACCATTTCTTCGCTTGTGTACACCGACACCAACAACGCCGACCACATGTACAAAATTGTTGGTCGCGAGTAAGAAATTCATCTTTCTTTCGTGAACGTAGGGGAGCGTTTTTAGGGGATTCCCCTTGGCGCTCCCCTTGTTATTCAATTTTACAACTATCATAATTTTACAACTATGGCAAAATACATTAAGGTTTACGACGAAGACGGCAATCTGCTTGGCTTCGAAGAGTATAGCGGCAGCAATGACAACGATGAGGCTCAGTAAGCACTTGCGTTATGGGCAGATATGTTAAGATGTACGACGAAGGCGGTGCGCTAATTGGCGTAGCGCCTTTCGATGGTGGTGGTGGCGGTGGTGACGCGCAAATATCAAGTATAGATACGACGCTCCCAGCGACTGGCTATTCCACCATTCATGTAACCATGACAAACGACGTTACGCTTGGTGATATAGTAATGCACATGCTAATTACGGCAAGCAACAATGGTAGTATAGTAAATTTGACAATTACTAAGCACACATCTTCTGAGTTGTATGCGAGCAATAATACAAATCCTTTCTATGCTATCACGGTTGACGGGAATATTATCACAATTAGTGACGTAACAAGCGGTCATGGATTCAAAATCAACTCGATAGAATGGGAATAATCCCACATGTTATATGAATAAATATATAAAATTATACAACGAAAACGGCTTGTGTGTCGGCATTGAAGGGCATGGCGGTGGCGGTGGTTCTACGCCGCAAGTAGAACCTAAACGTGTCACGCATGCTGCACTTGTTGCATTACGTGATGAAGGCAAGTTGATTGCTGGACAATTATATCGAATCACGGACTATGTGGCGACGGTGAATGAATTTCTTGCCAACTATTGTTCACGGAGCGCTGGACATCCGTTTGACATTGTGGTGATGGCACTGACGAATAACACGCTAAGTGAAGATGCGTGCGCTGCACTGCATGATGGTGACACCTACTTCGCTAACAGCAGGCTGGAGGCATGGCAGCTGAAGTATAGGCTGGACAATGTATTATTCAGCTGTTCGGCTGGAATATATGCATTCGATTCAGGAGATGGTTATCTGCTCAAATCAACCAGTAAGGTTTCCATTGATGGTGAAGAGTACTTTTTATGGGATGCGTCAGAGTTCTATCTTGACTACGGCTTTCAGTGGGCTGTGAGTACTGATGCAGAAGTAGGTAGTACGTTGAAAGAATACGACCCAGAGACTGGTGAAATCGGCGACTACGAGATATCCCTTGATGAAGTATATGTTGAGGAAGAAAACGGCAAGGGAACTGTGACGTGGATGCGTGATGAGTTCCAAAATGAGTGCCCTTACGACTTCAAGAACATGCAGTTCAAAAGGATGCATGTAGAGGATGATTATGGCTTCAGCTCGATTAGTGGTTACATGGCAGACCACATATATCCGTCAACACTTTCCGTGGATGAGGAAAACTACATTTGGGCATACACATTCAGCAGTGACGCGTCAGGCGGTGAACAAGAAGACTATTCGCTTGGTTCGCACGACGTGTATTGCAATGTGATTGATGCTGGCACCGAGGATGGTGCCGTTGTGCTTGGGCGCAATGTGTGTTATGGGGATGGCGTGTATAATAATTATTGGGGGAAAGATTGTGTCGCAAACACCCTTGGCCATTGGTCAAGTAATAACAAGTTCGGAAATGACACCAAAGGTTGCATACTCTCAGGCTACCATAACAAAAATTCTTTCGGCAATGGAATGTCTAGGTGTACTTTTGGCAACGGATGCTCAGGAAATAGAATTGGGAATGATTTTTGGAATAATACGGTTGGTTATTGGTTCGTCCATAATACGATTGGTAATAATTGTGAAGATAACGCCTTTGAAAATATTGTGTCGAGCTGCACGTACTTCGACGGTGTTGTACATACCAAGATGCCGCCAAATATAAAATACGCGCAAGTGTTGAATGGTGTTCAGGGCACAGACGAAAGTCGTCAGTCTTTGAATTTTAGCCCTGAAAAAACGTACACACAAGTAGCCGCCATGACGAGTGCTGGTGTGCTGAAGATTTATGTGCCTGGTGACTTGGCGTGATTGAGATTTCGCAAGCGCATTAACATCAAAAAGAAAGAAAGATGAAGAAAGCAAAGAAAGAACAAGATGCGCAAGGTGTAGTGGTGGAGGAATTGAAGGATTTCTCCATCGACACCAAGCGCACAATCATTGACATCATCAACGATTCGCCGTCATTGGTAAAACTTGGCGAACACGAATATCGCGTAAAGAACATGCGTTATTACAGCGTATATCGGATTTGTCGTTTGGTGATGGATATGAAGCAAGCGGACGAAACGTTGGACGACGACAACAAGGTCATTACGGCGTTATGTACCGACTTGGATGCGATGTGTGAAATAATGGCCATTGTGTTGTGTAACCACATGTTCACGCCAGAGGGTGTGGATGATTGGGGTGAAGCAAAGACACGCAATGAGCGGTTGATAAGCAAGATGAAGAAAGAGGTGATGAATAGCACGTATGAACCGAACCAATGGGCGGCGATAATCATAGGTGCTATCCAATCCGTAGATTTAAGCGCTTTTTTTTTACTCAAAAAATCGGTGAGTATGGCTACGGATTCGCTTCTGACGAGGAAGAAGAAGTCAATGGAGACAGCCTCACAGTTTATGGAAGCACTATCGTTGCAGACGCGTCCGACTTCTTGAGGGCTTTCCCGCAATACACGTTAGAGGACTACTTGTATCGTCTTAGCTGCGCGCAAATACAATTCATGGCCGTTGATAATTCGCACACGAAATACCTACACGGGAGCGACAAGAAAGCATGGAACAGATACGCGGAGGCGCTGAAGGCGCAAAAAGGTCTTGAAAGTTTCCTTGGTGGTATTGATGCACCTATCGACTTAAAGGAAGGTGAGGAATACGAGATACCAATACGGAAGAATGGCCAACGCAAGAACAAAACAACATAATAATACCATATAAAGAAATGGCAGATTATCAGCCGACTATAATCACTGCGAGCTTAGACGATAATGAATTGAAGTCGTCGATAAACAACCTTGTCGCGTATGTAGACAAGCAAACGAAAGCGATAATGGGTAGTTTTGATACGGCGGTTAGTCATATCAAGACGCGGTGGGGAGAACTAAACGACTTGAAGGTCAATTTGGGTTCAGTTACAAATACGACTACATCCACAAACTCAACGAAGGTTCGTGAGAAAAACATTGACACCATCAATCGCGAAACGCAAGCGATAAAGGAGCAGAATGTGACGCTTGACCAACAAGCGGCGGCAATGCAAAGAGCACAGAACCAAACAAAGGCCGTAGATAGCTACTACACGTTTGTCAAGGATTTGCGTGAAAATCTTGCGCTCCTTTCTATGGAAATCAAGGCTATGCCATCGCTTAGTCTCGATAAGCAGTTCGCGGCATACACGCAGTATGAGCATCAAATTGAGCAAGTGCGGCAAAGAATTGGCGAATTGAGGGCGCAAATGAACGAAATGGCTACAGACCCCAATGCGTCAAGGCTCGTAAAAAAACAAACGCTTGACGAGATTGCAATGCTTGAACAAAAGATAGTTCAATTGGAACGCGAGCAAATCTCGACGACAAATCAAATTGCACGCGAAGACAAGCAAGCACTTGCCGCCAAACAAGCTGAATACGAAACTCAAAAAAAACAATTACTTGAACTATCTGTTGGCCAACGAGAAATGGCATCATTCGCCCAAAAGGAAGCGAATACACAACACGACATAACGGAAGAAATTAAGAAGCGCGCCCAAGCAATCCGCGAAAGTGCAGAATACCAAAGTGGCAAGAATGTCATAGTGTCGATGCCTAATGGGTATGACGCTGTGGTAAACATACGAGACAAGGTTTCAATAGAAGAGAAGCTTACCGACACGTACAACAAGCATATTGGCCAAAAAAGCGAGCTAGATAGGTTTGAGCAAAGCGAAAATACCGCTTCGAAAGAACGACTAAGCACGGAGACGGCGATAACACAAGAGGTAGAGAAACAAAGAAGAAAAAAGTACAATGCGCCTGACATGATATTTGGTTATGATGTCACAATGGAAAAGATGGCGCAAATTATTGCCAATAAAAACAAAATAGAAAGAAACCAAGTAGTAAATTGGGATGAGCAAGCGTCTTCAATAAAATCATTATCCGCAGCGCTCAAGCAATACCAAAACGCGTACGCGAGAATGACAGCTACCGAGCGGAACTCAATATTCGGGAAACAAATGGTTTCCGATATGCAAGTAATTGAAAGGAGCATACAGAAACTTAGACAAGAAACCGCGAGGCCAATAGATATTGATTCCATACTACGTAGCAATCCGCAAACGCTTGACGACATTGCATACAAAATGCGGCAATTATTATCTTATCGTAGTGGGCTTAACGTCAACACGCAGCGCACGGAGATAAATCAAGTGAATGCGGAGTATGACAAGCTGAAAAAGAAGATGGATGAGGTGATGCAGAAAAACACCGACATGCTTAATTCCAACAATGCGCTTGGACGTTCGTGGAATTACATGAAGAATCGCCTTGCTTTCTATTTTACCGTTGGCGCTTCAACGCAATTCGTTAAACAGCTTGTTGATGTTCGTGGGCAATACGAATTGCTTGAACGTTCAATAGGAATCTTGATAGATAGCGCACAAAACGGTAGCAAGATATTTGCTGAGTTGAACGCAATGGCAATTAAGTCACCATTCACTACGATGGAACTTGGTGCAGCAGCCAAACAACTTGTGGCTTATGATGTTGCCGCAAAAGATGTCGTTGACACAACCCGTCGTTTGGCTGATATGGCGGCGGCGGTTGGAATTCCAATGGAGCGATTAACGTATGCACTTGGACAAATTAAGGCTTATGGGTATCTTAATGCTCGTGATGCGCGAATGTTTGCAAATGCTGGCATTCCGCTAGTAAAGGAACTTGCCGACTACTACACTAAGCTTGAAGGCCAACTTGTAAGTACATCTGATGTTTACGATAGAATTAAGAAAAAAGCCATTGATTACACAGATGTGATGAAAGTTGTAAACGAAATGACGGACGAGGGTGGGCGTTTCTTTAATTTCCAAGAAAAGGCCGCAGACACGTTAAAGGTTCGAATTGCTAACTTGACGCTTGCGTGGAATAATATGCTTAACGAGATAGGCAAGGATAGTCAAGGTGTATTGACAAGTGGCCTTGTTGTTACGCGAGACATCTTTAATAGTTGGCGTAGTATCATCAACACAATAAAGGCGGTCGCAATCACGGTGGGTTCGTTGAAGGCGGTAGAAATAGCATATTTCACCTACACCGAAATGCAATTAAAAAGGCAAGCAAGCGGTTGGCTCGCATTGCAAGTAGCTATGCGCAAATCGTTTGGTGCAACAATATCTACAAGGATAATAAACAGCTTGTCGGCAATTGGGCAGCTTATTGCGAAACTTGCAAACCCAGCAACGCTTGCAAGTATAGCGATAACTGCTATAAGTATTGCGATAACAAAGGCTGTTTTTGACTACCGCCAATTGCAAAAAGAAAACAAGGAATTTAACGAATCAATAACAAAGAATGCAGAAGAAAATGTAAATTCAATCAACAAGTTCTTTGACGATTATAAGCGTAATCTTTCGGAAATCAATTCGTTAGACCAAGTAGAACAACAAAAATTATGGGAGCGCGTTCAAGAGGAAATTGAAAAAACCGTCAAAAACTCTCAACAGTTCATTGATAAGTTGAATGAAATCCAAGACGTTGCCAAGCGTATTAAGGTAGGCGAACAAATACTTGACCAAAGTCGAATAATCGAGAATGAGGTTAAACGCTTATCTGAGCGAGGTGCATTCAATATTGGTGGTGGATTTGCTAATGATGAAATGGCAAAGGATTTGGTTCAATACACCAATTCCCTAAACGACATCAAAAACAAGTATGGAGACGTATCTTCTGCTGCCGAAAACGCGTCATTCAAGGCAAGAAAAATGATTGCCGACTATATCACTGGCCGCGAAGAGGTTGAGCGCGAATTAGACAAGTTTGTTGGGTTACTAAACAATGGAGATATAACAAGAATCGCTGGCACCAACCGAGAAACACAAGTAGCAAATATACGAGAATACGCAACCATAATACGTGATAGTTTTTTGGCTACGGAGGAAGGGCAAAAGATTACAAGCGAAGGTCAAGCATTGCTTAATCACGCAATCGACGAATGGATTGCTAAAATAGCATTGTCTGGCCGAATGTTTAAGCAAATCGGAGAAGACAACAACAAATATAACGAAACTCAACAAGGTAGTATTGAGGCAAACCGAACTGCATGGGAGGCATTTTTTGCACAGTTATCCAAAGGCGAACAAGATAGACTTGATTTTCTTATTTCAGCGAACAAAACTGGCTCAAAGGATTTCCAAGACTTGTGGGACAAGGCCACCGAGCGCATGAAGGAGAGCGCAACGTCTTCATACAACCTAATTGAAAAACAGATTGCCGAGCTGCGCAACACACCAGCAATTGTTATTGATATTGTGTATCGTAATCGTGACGAAAAATCACTTGACGAACAAATTAACGAATATAGAAGAAGGTATATAGAGCCGAGTGATTTGGGCGCTTATGATGCAGATTCATACGAAAGGAAAGTAGAAGAAAATACAAAGAAATACGGCAAATTTATAAAGAAGGAGGGTGAAGACAATGTAGAATGGGAAAAGAGGCTAGGTGAGGCGTATCAAAATAACGAAAAGAGCGTGAAGTCATTAACAGCGCAAATAGCAAAAAGCGCTAAAATGAGCGATGTTGACAAGAATGCTAAACAAGGAGAACTTGATACATTAAAGAGCCAACAAGAGGTATTAAAGGAAATTGAGAAGGCGCAAGGGTTTAATTTCGCGCAATTTGAGAAGGGTGGGAAAAAGAACAAGAATTCAAAGAAAGATATTTTTGGCGACGCATTAGCGAAAGAAGTCCAATTGATAGGCGACATGCAAAAGCGCTACCGTGAGTATCAGAACATGGGCGTAAATGCGAACGATTCATTGACGAAAGCATCCGAAGAATACGGCAAGTCAATAATCAACAACAATGCAATACTAAGGCAATTTGGTGTTGATATTCTTTCTAATGAACAAATCGCAAAAAGTTCATATCGCACGATACGTGATTTCTATAAAGAGCAGCTAAAAGTTGCGCAAGCAAAGGGTAACACGAAGGGTGTTGAAGCGCTTGAAAAGGCAGTTGCTAACCTCAATATAGAAATTGCAAAGGTAGATTACAAGAAATTAACCGATGGGCTTAATAGTGAATTGTCCAAGTTAAAGGGAGATTACGAACTTGCGGTAGAGCTTGACGCGAACCCCGAACTTGGCGAAGCTTTTTCTTCTCTGTTCGATATAAATCCAGACGAGCTTCCACAGAACATAGACCAATACGCCGAACGTTTGCTTGAACGTTTGAATTATTATTTCCAAAAAAGCAGCGACGGATTCCAACTGCCTACGTTAGACCTTACGAATGACGATATCCGCGCGTTTAGTGAGCAAGTTGCGGAAGGGACGATGTCGCAAGATACGTTTGACCGAATCAAAAAGGCGTACGACGATATACAAAGCTTGCGCAAGAAGGATACGGAAGATACAATAAAGCAAACGCGCGAACTACAATACAAACTTGTTGATGTGAACGACAAGATTGCTATTGAAGACGAAAAACTACAACACTTGTTGCGCAAGCGTGCAGAAGAAACCAATGAAAAGAAAAAACTTTTGCTTGACTTGCAGATACAAGACCAAGAAGAAACTATCGCCAAGTTGGGGAGTGAAGTCCTTCAACTTTTGCCGACATATAAGCTTTTGTTTAATTCCGTTGTAGAGCATAGCGCAATGATTACGCGGCGTATCGCGAAACAATGGAAGGGGGCGCTTGAAAATGCCGTACAACAAGCAAATGGTTCGTTTAAGGTCACAGACCCAATAAGCGGCCAAATAACCATTTTAAGCAAAAAGGAATACGGCAAAGAACTTGATAAGGTAAACGCAAAAATGCGCGAAACGGCATCTACGTTCAAAAAGCTCAAAGAAGCGTTTACTAAAGGGGAAGAAGATGACATAGTAGATGTCGCCATGCAATTTGAGCTTATTGGAGAAGAAGCGGCGAAAGCGGCAAATGGCGTGCGTGCGATAGCTGAAATAATAGCCACGTTTGCAAGCGAAGATTCCGATGCGTCAGAAACGCTAAACGACATAGCCGAGTCGATAGACGGAATGGCTACCGCAAGCCAAGGCGTTTCACAAGTGATGAATGGCGACATTATTGGCGGTACTGTTAATGTTATTAAAGGCACATGGCAAGCGATTAGCACTTGGTTTGACAATCAAGACAAGAAGATAACGCGACAAATAAAAAGTTCTCAACGCGAAGTGAAGCGCTTGGGGCTTGCTTATGCGCAATTGGAAAGCGAAGTTGAGCGTGCTATGGGCGCAGCAGAAACGGGTGCACGTCGCGCAGCTATTGAGAACAAGCGCTTGCAACTTGTCGAAATGGAGCGGCAGCTACAACTTGAAGAATCACGCAAGGGTAAGAAACGCGATGAAGATGCGATATTGGATTTGAAAGGCCAAGTTGCAGATGCCCGCCGCGAGCTTCAAGGGCTTACGGAGGACGTTGTCAACACGTTAATGGGAAGCGACATAAAGTCTGCTGCCGAAGAATTTGTTGACACGTGGGTTCAAGCGTGGCGAGCTGGCGAAACTACTCTTGATGCGATTGAGGAAAAGATGGACGACGTTATATTTAACATCGTCAAGAAAGCCGCCGCGTCAAAGATAGTAAGTGCCATACTGACACCATTCTATGAAAGCGTTGACGAAATGACACAAAGTGGTAGCGAAGGCGGCGTGGCGCTAACGATTAACGAGTTGCGTATGTTGGCTTCGCAAGCAAGCGCCGATGCGATTGCAATAAATGAAGCGCTTGGCGCATTCTTCGGTAATTTGCAAAACTTTGGAATTGTAAGCCCAGACGGTGGTAAACAACAACTAAGCGCGTTGCAAGCTGGCATACAAGGCATAACCGAAGAAACCGCTGGTGCTTTGGAAGCATATATGAACAGCGTTTCCCAACAAGTGTACTTGCAATCCGACTTGCTGACCCAAATCCGCGACATCATCGTAGGCTATGACATGGATGTGCAAATGGGTACAATGGGACAAATTCTATTACAATTGCAACAATCATACCAAGTCCAAATGTCGATACAAGGAATCCTTGAAGGATGGAATAGTGCAAGCGGGCAAGCGGTAAGGGTAGAACTAATATCATAAGCAACGATGGACGCAAAACTACAAAATTTCTACAAAAACGCATTAGTGGGTTCGTTATGCGAACCCCTATGCGATGAATATCGAGATAAGTGGCGGTCATGCGGTGACGACAAGGAAAAGCTGGTTGCCTTATCATTGAATCAACAAGCATGCCCGTATTTTGCCACGTATTGCGCGAAAGGCAAGGGGGTGGATAAAAGATACATCCTTGAAGAGTTCGGCGCTTATATCAACGGATATGCGGTAAATAACGCGGATGGCGTTGATGGTTATACGTACGGATTGTATGTTGACTATGACCCCAGCGTCGATTTAGTTGCAGACAAGGACGTTTCACACATTATGTGGACGCTTGGAGCAAGCGTTGTGGTAAAGCAAACATCATGCGTTACAATATACGTAAGCAACAAGAGCAAAATACATTTGGTGTGCGAAGGATATAATAATGTTCGCATATATCTTTTTGATTCATCTTCGGTTGATGTCGATGAATTGCCAGAAGACAGCAACGTGACGATATTCAAGTACAGCGACCAATGCAAAGTGAACATAAGCAAGTTCGCTCTTGGCAAGGTGAATGAACACGATAAGGAATTAAGATTATAATTTTATGGCAAACTACAATTTAAGAAATAAGTATTTTGTCAAGCGTTCAAGCAGTGGCGCTTGGGAAGACGTGACAACGCGGTTTAACGGACTTAAAATCCTTTCAATAGACGGATTCAACGAGGTCGGCGACGCGTTGAATGTATATACCGAACAATGGGTAGATTCTAGCGTTGAAGATTTCATGATTACAAACACGAATGGACACGAAGCATCAACTATCGTAAGGAAAAACGTCGACTTGTCATTAACGTTCATTTGCGGCGAAAGGTATGGCGCACAAAATACCCAATCCGTGCATGATGCGTTTATTAACTATGTATGTAACGGTACTGACTTTTATATCAAGTCGGCATACACTGGGAAGGCGGCTCATGTAGTATGCCTTAGTGCATACAAACCAACCACACAAAAACTACAACGTGGTAATAACAGTTATATTATGGGGACAATAGAGCTTCATTGTTTACAACCTCCATATCAAGCATAGACAGTTCTTTTTAGTCGGATATATTATGATAAAGAAGCCCCACCGTTCGTGAGAATAGTGGGGCTAACGCGTTTGTTATGGCTAAAGAAAGTTACGCTCAAAAAATACGCTTATACCAAGGCTTGCGCCTATCGTCTTTGCGCGATGCTTGCAACGACTCTCTTAAATCAATGACAAGCGCTTCAAGTTCTGCCTTTGCCGCTTCAAGCATCTTTACTTCGTTGTTTTTTTCGTTTAATTCGCGACGCAATCTGTTGGACGCGCCCTTTTGTGACGACACTACTTTGCGAAGGTATGCGACTTCGTCAAGTGGATTGGTGAACTGATTTGTTTTTTCTTGTTTCTTTCCCATGTTATAATTATATATTAGGTTATGTGAAATCTTTCTCCATGTAACCATCCAAGTCTGGTTGTTCTTCAACAGAATCGCTTGATTCCTTTATCATCTTTCTTTCTTGTCTCATCGAACTTCTTGGGTATGCGTCACGGTCTATCGTTTGTCCAAGCAATGTAATCCCGTCAATCGTTTTCCCGCTTGCGTCCTTGGCGTATGGTAGTACGATACCCTTTATTTTAACAAGCATACCAGTGGTAAAGTTACTTGATATATACTTTTTGAAATACGACTTAAAGACAACCCTATACGAGATAATCTCGTCCATTACGCGCGTGCCATCCTTTTTTGTATATCCAAGCCTACGCTCGCATACAGTAACGGCGGCAGCGGTTTCCGTGTAACGAATTCCTTCTATAAAGCCAACTAGCGAAAAGTCTGCCATATTACTTGCGTTTTCCTCCGCGTGCACGCTTGTCTCCAGCCGTATCCGACTTACTGCCCCTATTCACGGATGTCTTTTTATATACTATACCATGACTTGTGTGTGAGGCATCCTTCCCCTTGCGCGATGCTTTCCCGTATTTCTTGTCATGTTCACGGTTGTGCATTGTCAGTTCTGAACGTTTCTCGCGTTGTTCTGGCTTTTTATTGAATTCTTTATCATACGCAGCCTTCCGCTTACGTGCTTCTGGGTGAGTTTGATAATATCGTGCAGATTTACTTACCATTATCGTCCGTTTTTATTGGTTTGTCTACGGTTGAATTTGTGTTTGGCAAATAAAGGCTAGCCATATCGTTTTCTATTGCGTATATAATTGTACTTAGCGATAGGTCGTATTTACCGAGTACCCTAAATATCGGGTGTGCCGTTACTCCATTATCAATCCGTTTGCATTGTTCGCTATTTAGGCCGAATTGTTTCATGAACAAGTCGGCATATTCTTTTATCAATCGTTCAGCCCTTTCGTGCAACTTGTTTTTTACTGCTTCGTATTTGCTTTTACTCTTCATCCTATTATATAAAATCACACATTACATACGTTGTTGTTGCAGAACTATTCCAAAAACGCCCGCGCACCCAAGCCCAAAATCTTGGTATTGGTATGAACCGCCTCCAATTACCACGTTCAAGCACTTCAAAGTCACGAATGTATTTTATTGGCGGTATCATACTGTCATTCCATACAGTCCTCCACTTAGGCCGTTTTACGGAAATTGCATATATCGCAACATTCGGGAAGAATTCGTTTATACCACGTACAGTGCCAGTGAACGCGATTTCTTTTTCTTTGGATAACCGCCCCTCGTATGTGACGAAAACAAAAATACGAGGGAATTGTTCTTTATAGCCAGAATCCATACTAGCCATCTTATTATACGCTCGTTGCATTAGCGTAAGCGCCGTGAATAACGGGACGCAACTGCGCCATAACCCATGAGCCAAGAACAATCCGTCTCCATTGATACTTTTCACGCGGATGTCGAATAATGTTACGCCAGCCATTACTTGTTCGTATAATGTCTTAGATTGGCAGCAAGCGAACGGGATAAGTATAGCATCCCAAATAGAGTAGCTATCCTCACCCGTCCCGCTATTATGTGTTGCGATAAAATCGTATTTCATCATTGTTGTTTCGTGCGTTGATTGTAGTCTAATGGCTTTATACACAGCCAACCGCGCATTTTACCGCGCGTAAACTCCATCGCTTCGATTTCTCCACTATGTATAAGGTTATACACGTGTTGTGGCGTTATGCCGAGATAACTCGCCATTTCCCTAACGCTTATGTATTCTTGGTTATACATTTTTTACTCATCTTTGTCCGCTACTGCCGTAGCCGCCACTGCCCCTTCGTGTCTCGTTCAGTGTTTCTGACTCTATATATTCGACACTTGGGTATGGCATGATTATTAACTGACCAATTCTATCTCCGATTGAATACTCATAGCGGTGTATACAAAAATGCTTCAATGAGAAATTTTTGCTTCCAAATAATTTATGTTTGATGATACACCACAACAACTTTATCGGGTTTACCGTGTTTATGGTTGATTTAAACTTGAACGTTACTTCGCCACGGTAATCCGAATCTATCACGCCAACGCTGTTTGAAAGCAATAAGTCCTTCTTTGCGTTACTTGAGCGAGGGAACAAAAACCCGACATGCCCTTTTGGTATTTCGAACGCAAGCCCAGTGCCGTACACCACATTCCCATTGTTGTCGTAATCAATAGTCGTAGCGTATAGGTCGAAACCAGCGCTGCTCTCGTATGCGCGATAAGGCATCTTTGCGTTTTCGTGCAATTTCTTTACCTTAATTTCCATCGTTTGCATCTATTTCTTGTTCATTCATGGCTGCAATTTCTTCTTTTGCGATTTCCTCATCATTTTTCTTCTTAATGACAATGTAGTCGCTTGTGCTATCGCCAAATTCCTTCATTTTATCGCACACCATGTCGATGAATTGTCTGCTTGTTATATCACGTTCTTCGCCATCTGCGACTTCGTCGAGCAATATCCCATTTTTTGACAAGATATGTATATACGACTCGTACACCATGAATGAAGCCATTCTGCTCTCGCCTATCGCGTAAAGTGGGTCGAATATTGTTTGTATATACCACTCGTAGTATGTTACAAGATTATACTCATCTACCTTGCCGCCATCATTTAGCGCGTCACGCATTTTCTGATAAGAATATCCACCATCCGATTCGCAATTAGTTTGCATTGCTGTTTCAACCACATGTTTAGTGTACAACCACGGCCGACTATACCCATTTTGTGTAAACGCGCTAAACACATGCCTATGGTAGTTCGTTTCAATAATTGCGTATTCATCCGTCGTTGTCAACCGAAGACCCTTATCGCTGAAATATATGGATTGGGTGTCCTTTGTCTTGTCGATATGAATTAGCGCCTTGTCGATACGACGTTGCAATTCGGCGTTAGTTGGTTTTTTCTTTTCCATTTTGTTATTTATTTTTGTTGTCTTGCATCCACATTGCTGTTAGCTTTGTTATAATTCCATCATGTGACTTCGGTGCGCGCCCACGAATACCGTGTTGCTTATTCCAAGAACGTATGTATGCTTGTGCTTCTTCGTCGTTCGTGATGAAATCATAGCAGTATTCATTGTTTGGAGCTTGTGCCATTTCATCTATCACACCTTCGTTTTCCATTTCTTCCACTTCGGATATTATTTGCTTTGCGGCGGCGATGGATTCTTGTGGAACGTCCCACTTGTCGATGTCGTCTTGGTTCATATATTCGGGTACAACACCTACGATTTCCCAATCTTTATAAGGTTCAAGCGTGAACACTTTTGTGATTCGCGGCGCTTTGTCCGTATTACTGTCAAACGACGCAACTGCGTATGACTTACCGCCATCAACAAGGTAGAGAATGGCAACCGCCTTTGTGAATGACTTAACCCCATCCCATTGCTTCTTTGGTATACTTGGGATATTCAAATACCTAATAACTTCTTGTTCGTTTTGTACCATATCATTGTAGTTTTGGTGCAAATGTATATAACACTTTTCAATACAAAAAATTTTTTATGGTTTTTTAACTAATTTTTATTGCGCCACACTTTTTGTATTTGTCAATGTGTGCTTGCCCTCGTTTGGTTGGAACACCATCCTTGTCGCATTCGACGAGTATTACGTCGCGTGGGCTTATGCGTATATAACGATAACCGCTATTGATTTGCGACTCTTCCAACTTCTTTGCTTTTTCAAGCGCCTTTGATGCACGTTCGGGGCGTTCTTGGATTTCTTCTACGATGCTACTCATTTGTTTTGTTGTCTGATGATTTATTTATTCTGTTTTCTCTGAGATACGACAATGCTGTGTGTGCTGCGTCATTAAGCGTATCTTCCGCAATCACGGCTTGTTCAAATTCGCGTTGTGACTTTGCGCAATTATCATCTTTTGAAAAATCAAGTATTGTGTTTCGCTCCATCAATTCGCGCGCTATATCGTTTAAGTATTTTATAAATGTGGTCATGTCCGCGTACTTATAACATGGCGAAAAGTCAACCCCGCACACGCGGCGATATTTTGCGAAAAACATCGGCCATAGATAATTTATAAGCCCAGCCACCTCCAACGGTACTGCCGCTTGTGCGAGTAAATCGGCGTATTTGTAATCGCCTTTATTCAAGAACGCAAGGAAGCATGCACGCATGGTGCTTATTTGCTTTTCTACGCGGTGATGGGCATCTATCAACAAGTCGTATTCAAGATACCGCGCCTCTTCGGTGAATGAAGATTTTACGATATCTTGATATTTCTTGTATTCATCCATGCACTTCTTTGTGTGTTGTTTGATTTTGTGGCGCATCATACCGTGTTCTTCCAACATGTCGCATAATGTAAACCACTCTGCGTGCATGATGTAGTTCAGCACCCTAAACACGATAAATCGTTCGTAGCAGTCCTTCTCCGCAGATGGTAGTAAATCCCTTTTTACGGAAGCATTGACGCTGTCGATGAGTAAGTTCCTTGGATTACGATGTAATATTCCCATTTACCTTTATCCATTTATGTCCTTCGGATGGAGAAATCAAGATATTTTCGTCATAGTTTTGAGCCATTATATATAGGTCTGTGATAGATGTTATGGTGTATACCATCCCTGTGTTATCTTCCCTATATATTAAATCGCCCACATGAAACGTATCAATATCTTCTTCTTGTTTGTCTTCGCTTTTAGTTCTATGCGCTAACGTAAGTATTGCATATCCAGCAAGGTCAAGCAAACTATCGTTTATGCTTTCTTCAACTTGCGCATCATTGTGCATTAAAGTCCAAATGCGTTCAAGTTTTTCGGCCATGTGTCCATACGCATAATCCATCCCAATTCTTTTGTAAAGCATGGAAAATGAATTACCATAGTCGTGATTCTTACGCTTTAACGTGTCAGCAATTTTACTTGTAATTTCTTCTATTCTTTGATTCATAAGGTTTAAATTTAAAATCTTGCGTTTTGTGTGGGTCAAAACCAGTCATATCAATAATTAAATCGCGCAATCGTTCCCCGAATTTTGCACAATTTTCGCCATCAATACACCCGTTCTTGATTCCTATATTTGCCGCTATGTGGTTGAAGATATAAACAGCATTCATTAAATCATGCTTGTTATAGTTCAAATAGTAAGCCCAGTGAGACGCTTCCGACTCTACCATAATGCTTGCCCAATCGTTAATAGCGTCGCAAATACATTGGTTGATGGTTTCTATTTGTTTTTCGTCCATTTTATCTGATATTAACGTAATAATTCCCGTCGTTGTCTTGCGACAATTCAAGGCTTGTTAAGTTATCACTTACACCCCGATATATCACTGGGATATCACAGCTTGTGATTTGCCTACCTATAAAGGTGGCTTTGTCGATGAGTTGTTGTAGGGTCATAATCATTCTATTTTTTCGGGGTTGTTAATCCAATCAATATGACATGGTTCATCCTCTATAGCGTAGAAAGTGATGCCCAAATATTGACGTTTATCCAACACCTCGTACCATCTATTAGCATACTTGATTTTCATACTTTATTCTTTAAGTATTTATATATTCCTTCCATGTTGTGTGTTCCGATTTTATCAAGCCACTCCAACTTACGCATCATAGCAGCATTGTCAGCGGGTTTCCCAATAGAATCGGTAAACACACTTTCAAAAATACAATTATCCGCTTGGCGGATAATTTCATCCTTCATTGCCAGTTTATTCTCTAAGAACTTCGTGTGGCAAAGTGTAATGTCGGAAATGTCTAACTTGCCTTCAATCATAAGATTTTCTATAAGGTAAAGCAAGTTTTCTTTCTTCATATCAAAGATTTCTTTGTACTTTTCTTTGTAGCACATAATCACTTGTTTTTTTATTCCATAGTTATTTTGTATATTTAATCGAGAACTTCGGTTTGTAACTCTTGCAACACCCATCACAATAATCCGACCCATTTTTGCTTGCCTTGCAAATTATCGCTATATCACCCATATAGGCATCAATGTACCTATATTGATGGATACAAGGCACATTGTGCATTACATATTTAACCCTTTGCCTGCTGTTCATAATCAATTCATTTTTCTAAACCTTGTATTTCTCAAACATCATATGCCGTGGAATAGGATTGTTTCTAAAATCCTCATCCTTCATAGAGCCGTCCACATTTTCCCATATTGGTGCAGGGATTAATGTCTTGTCATTTTCATATATTGCGTTCATAATCAAATCAAATTTTCAAGACAATATTTCAAT
>JAEIGA010000702.1_pt1 | contig 49736 bp, 68 predicted proteins | sample 9270691 | NCBI WGS metagenome assembly JAEIGA01 (sample SAMN17057246, study PRJNA624740) | gut metagenome | biome: biome; isolation source: fecal sample | host: Bos grunniens | place: China: Xizang | collected 2019 | reverse complement strand
TGCTCTAAATTTGGCTACATAGCCTACGCACAGACTACAATATTTAATACGGAATTTGCACTTTATTGATTACTTTTACCAACTCGTCAATGTTCTTGTAGAGGTACACTTTTGTGGTGACATCTGCTCCGGCGTGACCAACGATAATTTTAATGGTTTCCAATGGAATGTCGGCAGAGTGCATTAAGCTGATTGCCGTTTTACGAGTATCGTGGAACTTGTGATCCAAACCGAGTTCTTTCATAAACTTAATATTCTGATTTAACAAGACATTATAGTGTCGTTGTCCACCGTGTCGTGCTTGTATCATCCACTTATTATCTCCAATTTGTTCCTTAACTAGTGGTAGTATCTTGGAGTGAATTGGAATAACCCGGTCACGACCAGCTTCGGTCTTCAAACCACCAATCATATATTGTTTGTCGAAGTCAATATCATCTCGTTTGATGTTGATTAACTCACCAACACGAAGTCCAGTATACATTAAGATCAATAAAATACGAGCGTTCTCTTGGTCTTTATGTTCCCAAAGTAACTTAATTTCTTCATCGGTATATACTTTACCAGTCTTTTCTGGCTTTTCATCCATCTTTAGATACTTAGCATAGTTCTTATTTACAATGTCATTCTGCATAGCATAGTCAAATACCATCGTCATCGTGTTCTTTACCTTACCTTTAGAAGCTGGTTTTAAGTCAATCCCATCGAACCATTTTTGTAAAGTAGCTGTCTTAATGTTCTTAATTGGAGTATCACCGAGTCTTCCAAGTCTGGAATATGTCATTTTATGAGTCGCAAATACAGATTTCGATAAGTTCCGTTTTTCTTGTGTCTTAAACCACTCGTCAAATGTTTCTTTGAAAGTGAACTTACTCATGTCTATATCGTAACCGTCCTTGTGATACTCAGCCAAAGCGATTAATGCTTCCGCTTGTGATCTGTAGTATCCCAAGTATTTTCGTACTTGTTTGCCGTTTTTCCACCCAACTGTGATACGAACAGCGTATGGTTTTCGTCTTTTCTTCCCTGTCTTGTCCAAACATACGATACTACCAAATCCGTTTTCTGCCCTCATATTGATCTCCCCTAGTTACGATGTTCTGATATTTGGTTCACAAAGAATTTACAATTTTTATATAAGTTGCACAAATAAATACTATTAATCAATTCTGATTTTTGTGCAAACACTATAAGATTTGTAATGTTGCCCTTTATTTATTTCTTTTATATAGGTCAACGATATTCTGATAAAGTAAGAATAGAGTAGACCTAATAAAAAGTAATATTTATAAGCTAATACTTTATAACTTTGTCCGCATCTTCGTAAATCTGGCTCATGTCCTCTGCGTACTGGTAAATGCGCCGCTTACCATCTGGTGTTAAATGCGTGTATATCTCAATTAATTCAACTACATCGTTACCATAGAATCGTTTAACACCTTGGAGTAGTTTTACCTCGACCGAGAGGGGATTGTCCGAGTCACCATTCCAACCTACTATATATGTTGGAGATACATCGAACACATTGGCGATCTTCTCAATAGTCTTTATTGGAATATTCTCGACTGTACCTTTTTCATACTTATTTATAGCTGCTCTTTGGACACCTACCCTTCTGCCTAATTCCTCTTGGGACATATCGGTTAGTGATCTGAGATACTTAATTCTGTCACCGGGGCTAATGGTCATATAAATCATCCTTTCTTATATTATATAATAAGTGTATCATTGGAAGATACAAATGTACAGCAATATGCACAAACAGAAACCAATAAAACCTTATGTTTTTTGGTTAATATTCCATCTTGATTTTTCAGAATTTTTTGCTATAATGATACTCGTAAGATACAGAGCGGCACGGAACACTAGAAACACTGGTAAATCAAAAATATAGTTTTCTTGCAATTTTGTATCTTGACAAGATTTATTATCTTGATATAATTAAGATAGTATCGCAAAGAGATACAAACACACGCAAGAGTGTCGGAACTGGTATACGAAACGGTCTTAAAAACCGTGGCCAATTGGATTGGGGGTTCGAGTCCCCTCTCTTGCACCACATTGCGAGATTCTCCTTTTCATAATGACAAATCGGAAAGACGGTTGACTGTCGGGACAGACCGACACCAAAAACATTAAATATTGGGGATTGTTGTAGCGGTAGCAAAACAGACTTTGACTCTGTGAGTAGGGGTTCGACTCCCTTATCCCCAGCCACCTACTAATACAATAAGGGGGACATATAAATGAAGTGGCGACCAAGATACTAAACTAAATTGTATAGTAGGAAAGTAACACAACCGTTAGTATGATTGGTGGTTGATCCACCCGATTACAACGCACTGTTAGCTTACCCGAATCAGTCTGAGTCCGGGCCGGATGTTAGTGGCCTTAATTAGTTAGGACTCCACTGATTCCGCTAAGTTACTTTGGAGGGCGATGTTACTATTCGCTTCGCAGTAATCGTAGCCAAAGAATTGGTAAGGCGGTACTAACACCACACACGCAACATACTCCGTTAGGTCAAAGGTTAGACCGGGCGACTTATAATCGCTTAATGGCTGGTTCAAGTCCACCACGGAGTACCAGTCCTCTGGCACGGCAGAGATATTATCCAAAATTGCCAATGACAAGGCGAGTGTGCAATCCGTGTTAAAGCACATTGTCGCTATGAACCAAGCGACAACAGTGCCAACTACTGCTTAGTTGGAGATATCTACTCCCTTAACTCAGTTGGTAGAGTACAAGATTTTTAATCTTGGAGTTGTGGGTTCAAGTCCCACAGGGAGTACCAGAGGTGATGGGAAAAGCCCATAGGGAGAGGAACACTTAGGAGTAACCTCACAGAGCGGTGAGTAGGGCAGTCCGCTCAACACGCTTCCATAGTTCAATGGTAGAACAAGTGACTTGTAATCATTTAATGTTGGTTCGATTCCGACTGGAAGCTCCAAAGACGATAGTGGTGGAATAAGTAGACACAGTAGAAATACAACCAAGGGTAGCTCCCTCTACGACAGCATAAAAACATCACTTCACCAAGTAGAGTATAAAGGGCGAAAGCAGTAAGTCGTGAGTAGCTTTGTGTGAATATGGAAGGATGCAGTGGTTGGGTCATGTGGGGTGTAAATCCCCACCTATCGTCTTAAACATAGAGGATGTAGTGTAACGGTAACACACCAAGTTTGGGACTTGGAATAGGGGTTCGACTCCCACATCTTCTACCATAATTAAATAAGTAGGTGATCTAATGCTTGTGGAAGAAGCAGCAAAGAAACTTGGTATGAATCCACAGACATTGAGGTTGGCACTGCAACAAGGGTTGTTCCCATTTGGTGTAGCTGTTAAGACTTCCGAAAATCGTTATACTTACAAGATTTTCACTAAGCGACTGGATCGATATTTGGAAGGAGGTAACTACCGTGATTAACTTGGAACACCCCGACATTACATCTGCGTTAAGAACTGGTTATGGTTTAGGTAACCAACCTAAGTCCCATTACTGCGAAGAGTGTGGTAAGAACTTAGATTGCGAAGACATTTACGCAGATGGGGCGCACGAGTATCTATGTAAGAGTTGTTTACTGATACTCCATGAAAAGAGTAATTGGTGGTGATTGATTGGTAATACAAGTCGATTCAAGAGAACAGAAATTCGACCATGTTACTAAGTATTTCGATTCAAACGGAATTAAGTGGGTTAAGAGTAAATGTGTAGTTGGCGACTATGTTAACTTGGAAAATCCGATGGTGGTCATAGATCGCAAGAAGGATTTACAAGAGGTTGCTGGTAATGTATGTCAACAACACGATAGGTTTGTTAGGGAATTGGAGTTAGCCAAGGAACTTGGTTATAAGATGATTGTGTTGGTAGAAGAACCAAACATTACCAATGTCGAACAAGTGTTTGGTTGGTATAATTGGAGAAGAAAGAAGAATCCGAAAGCTGTTAACGGTAAGACACTCCACAAAATAATGCTCACTATTTCACAAAAATATGGAGTACAATGGGAGTTCACTACCAAGCAGAGCTGTGGTAAGCGGATAGTGGAGTTGTTAACATGAGATTTAGTTATAGTAGAGTAAGTTGCTTCGCCCATTGTCCGTACCAATACAAACTCCGTTATATCGATAAGTTGCGAACGCTTCCAGATCAATCCCCGGACAATCCACTTTATCTTGGTACAGCGATCCACGAAGCATTTGAAACTGGCATTATGGAAGATGCGATAAAAAGCTATCGTTCTAATTATCACATCATTACGGATGCTAACATCAACGAAGAAATTAAGTTAGAATACTTAATTCCAAAAGTTCTTGATCTCTTACCCGAAGCCGAGTGCGAAGTTGAGATTAAGACAGATGATTTCGTTGGATACATAGACAGATTGGAATATTTGTTCACTGATGAACAAGGAATTAAGCACTATACTATTTGGGATTACAAGTATAGCAATAACATAGACAGCTATCTTAAATCACCACAGTTGTCTTTATACAAATACTACTTTGAAAAGACACATCCGAACACTGTGGTTGACCATCTTAAATATGTATTCATACCGAAAATTAAGATACGACAAAAGCTAAAGTCACAACCACCCGAAACTTTACACGAGTTTAGGGAACGGTTACTAGAGCATTTGGAAGCATCCGAAATTAAGATTATCGAAGTAGAGTATGATAACGCAACGATATCACAGTTTGAGGAATGTTGTCAACTATTAAAAGTTGTTAAGGTATTCCCGAAGAATCAGACTAGACTGTGTGATTGGTGTCCGTACCAACAATACTGCGAGTCGAATGGAGAAATCGATTGGATGATTCTCCAAAATGACCAATAAAATTAGTCAAAATTTGGCTATTTTGCGAATTGAAAAAATACCCTAGACGGTATATAATAACCCCAGTAATTCAAGAGATTCAAAGGAGGACATAAATGCCAAAACTTCCAGAAAACAAGCGAAGAACAGCAGAAGCACCTACAAAGCGAACAATGTGGTTATACGGTGCGCCATTCAGTGGTAAGACCACGTTCGCAGACTCAGCACCAGACCCTCTTATGTTGAATACCGATGGTAATGCCGTTTATGTTACCGCACCGTATGTTTCTATCCAAGACGAGATCACGGTAAACGGTAGAATGACTCAGCGTAAGATGGCTTGGCAAGTGTTCAAGGAGTTTATCGAAGAACTTGAAAAGGGTGGTAACTCCTACAAAACAATCGTGGTTGATCTTGTTAACGATACTTACGAGATGTGTCGTTTGTATATGTATAACAAGCTGGGTATCACCCACGAGTCCGATGATACTTACAGAGCATGGGATAAGGTTCGTACTGAGTACCTTTCCACTATGCGGAGAGTAACGCACCTTCCGTATGAAAACATTATCTTACTGTCACACGAGGATGCTACCAAGGACTTAACTAAGAAGACTGGCGAGAAAATTACCTCCGTTAAGCCGAAGATGGCTGAGAAGGTAGCCGATGCCCTGTCTGGTATGGTTGGTTTCGTTGGTCGTACTTACGTGGACGATGGTAAGCACTTACTGTCCATTAAATCCGATGAAGTTGTTTATGGCGGTGGTAGACTTGGTATTTCCGATGTTGTGATTCCCCTCGATTGGAACGAGGTAACTAAACTTTTTGAAAAGAAATAAAGGAGTAAAATTATGACTGCTAATGAACTTAAGACTGGTATGTTCGGTATGGACACCAACAATGAAGCGTTCGTTATCGCTGACGATAAGGTGATCTTTGAGTACGGTAAGTACAACTACATCAGTGATCTGGACGAAAATCTGATGTTCAATGAAGACTGTGGTATCGCCGCTCTGTACGAAGCACGTTGTTTCCAGCAAGTTAAGGACGGTAGGGGTAGGCTGATTTGGAAGCGTGACGAACCCGGTAAGGAAGAAGTTAAGTCCGAAGATGGTGTGGTGACCATCACCGAAGATGAGTTCTTTGAAGTCGTTAAGAAAGCTAACGAGAAGTTCATGGAGATCAGTAAGCAGTGTCCTACACCGCATGATGATGTGCTTAACTTAGCATTGGGTATGCAGAACATGACCTTTGGCGCACTGGTTTCCGCTGTTCTGTTTAATCGGGAAATTAAGTAAGTAACTACCTTGGTAGTACTAATAAGAAGAAATATGAACAAAATTTAGGAGGATTTATTTAATGGGCGAAAACATTTTTGAGAAGTTCAATTCTATGTTCGATATCGCTGGTCTGAAAGAGGATATCGCAAATGCCGCTTCCGCTGGCGGTGACTTCAAGGAAGTTCCCAAGGGTAACTACGAAGTTAAGATCGTTAAGATTGAACTTGGTCAGACAGGCGAGAAGTCCAAGACTCCCGGTATGCCTATGGCAAAGGTGTGGTTTGAGATCATCGCTGGTGAGTACAAGAACCAGAAAATCTTTATGAACCAGATGCTTACCAGTGCATTTGGTTTCCACAAGATGAATGAGTTCCTTGACAGTCTGGAAACTGGTGTGCCTGTTGTCTTTGAGAACTTCCAGCAGTATGCCGATCTGTTCCAGCAAGTCTTCGATGCCGTGGACGGTAAGGCTGAGTATCAGCTTGATTACAGCGAGAACGGAAAGGGTTACTCCACTTACACAATTGTTCAGAAGTTTTAAGTGACTTAAGGTGGGGAGAGTAAAATCTCCCCACACAATAACTAATTAGGGGTTGGTTGTCATTCTTTTCTTTGACTTTGAGGTTTTTAAGTACGACTGGTTGGTTGTAGCAATCGACCCTGTTAATCAAAAAGAACACGTTATTGTTAATAACAGAAAGCAGTTAGAAGAACTGTATAGCCACTATAAGCGAGATATTTGGGTTGGTTATAACTGTCGTAACTACGATCAGTATATCTTAAAGGGCATCATGCTTGGTTTTGAACCGAAGCGAATTAACGACTGGATTATTGTTAAAGGTCGTAAGGGCTGGGAATTTTCCAGTATGTTCAATAAGATACACCTTAATTTATATGACACTATGCCGAACATTCCTGTCAGTCTTAAGGTGCTGGAAGGATTTCAAGGATTCAGTATCCATGAGAGTTCCGTACCGTTTGATATTAGTAGGAAGTTAACGGAACGGGAATTGCAAGAAACTATCAATTACTGTCGCTTCGATGTTCTGAACACTATTCAAGTGTTTATGAAGCGTAAGAACGAGTTCGATAGTCAAATGCAGTTGGTTAAGACATTTAATCTACCCTTATCGTATCTTGGTAAGACACAAGCGCAGCTTGCGGCAATCATCTTAGGTGCTAAGAAGAAACGTTTTAACGACGAATGGAATATTAGATTGCCCAACACAGCGCAGCTTGGTCGATACAAGGCGGTTGGCGATTGGTTCTTAAACAAGGGAAACCACTGTTACGATTGTAAGTTGGACACGGAGATTTGTGGTCTAACGCACACGATAGCTTGGGGTGGTATTCACGCTGGTGTTAAGAAATATCACTACCAGTGTAAACCACATGAAGTAATTTTGGATATCGATGTTGACCAGCTTTATCCGACTCTTATGATTGTCTACGGTCTGTTATCCAGAGCGGTGGAAGAACCAGAGCGGTTTAAGAACGTTCTGGACACCAGCTTGCGCTTAAAGCGTGAAGGTAAGAAGAAAGAACGTGAACCTTACAAGCGCATCTGCAATATCACTTACGGCGCAGAGGGTGATATGTTTAATCCGATGTACGATCCACTCCATCGCAACTTGGTTTGTGTGTTTGGTCAAGTCTTAATCATTGATCTGTTGGAAAAGATTGAAGACTTAATTGAGTTGCTACAGTCTAATACAGACGGTATTTTTATTAAGATTAACCGTTCGGATGTTCCAGAACTGAAACGTAGAGTCGAGGAATGGGAGAAGCGTACCGGGCTTAAGATGAGTTATGACGAGTTCACGGCGATGTATGCCAAGGATGTCAATAACTACATTGCAGTTCGGGCAGACGGTTCTTACCACTCTAAGGGTGCATACGTGAAGGAACTTAACGACTTGGATTACGACCTTCCTATCGTGAATGAAGCAGTTAAGAACTATATGCTGTATGGTTGGTCTGTTGAAGACACTGTTTTTGGATGTACTGAACTCAGAAAATTCCAAAAAATTGTGAAACTTAGTAGTAAGTATAAGTGGGTTGAGCATGAAACACGTGGTATGCGTGTCAAATACGACAACAAAGCATACAGAGTGTTTGCTTCTAAGAACCACAGTGATGGTCGATTATTAAAATGCGATGGTGTTCGTAATCCGGCTAAGTTTGGTAACACACCAGACCGTTGCTTCATCTTTAACGATGATCTGAATGGTGTAAGTATTCCTAGTAGGTTAGACAAACAGTATTATGTCAAACTGGCGAAAAAGAGATTGGAGGACTTTGGTATTTGTTAAGTATTCGCAATCTGTATTTTATAGACTCAAACGGTAATTATAGATTACTCGCAAGTAATGTTAATGAAGCACAAGCGTGGAAGGTCGCTACCGACTTTCTAAAAGACCATAACTTTGAAATGTACTACTGTCGTACATTTATGACTAACGAAGGTACTATCTACGATGTTGGTAGCCATACAGAGTTCTTTTTATGGGGGTTTGAAAAGAAGTGTTGATTTCAAATGTAAGAGTATACGGTGTTGAAGATAGTATAAGAGCATCTAAATATCCAATGTCTGTGGATGTAGAATCTTGTACTGACGAGATTACACCGACTGTTCGCTCGTTGGGTAAATGTAAGACTGGAACTGGTCACGATAACTTCCTTAATGGCATGATTGTTCAGTTTGACTTAACTTTTACAATTAAGGCTTGGACGGAAGCGGAACGGTATCACTTCTTCGATTTTGTATCTTCTCAGTCAACAATGCACCGTATCGCACAGATGGATGTGCGTAAGCAGTGCAACGAGTATGTTACAGAGAATACAATCCGTGAAGTCGAACGGCTGAAAGAAATCTATTTGGCTAATCCGACTCCAGAGAATTATCTTACCTTACTTTATAATGTCCCGGTTGGTTTCATGCTTACGGCAAGGATGACTACCAACTACAGACAGTTGAAGACAATTTATCAGCAACGTAAAACTCATAGACTGCCAGAGTGGAGAGAGTTCTGTAGGTGGTGTGAGAGTTTACCATACTTTAAGGAGATTTGTATTGATGCTATGTGATGGATCAATTTTAGATACTGGTTATGTAATTTATGTACCAGAAAGGAAAGATTTTTGCACTGCTAACGTTGGTATATTCAAAACCAAACGAAGGGCAGAAGACCAGTGCAATCGTCACAATAAGATTTACGGAACAAAATGGAAAGTACTTAAGGTAAATCTGGTAGTAACACAAGAATAAGCCGAAAGGATTGAATGGCATTGAATCTTTATAAAGGGTATGTTCCTACGAGTGGCAAGAAGTCTACAATGCCATTTAAGGATAGAGATGCTTCTGATCTGCTGACTTTGGAAGAAGCACAGAAGTTTACGGAGTACGCTGGTATTCTCGCAGATGATACTGTCTTAATTGATATTGATGATGGTGACCAAGCGACAATTATGCTTAACATCGTCAAGTCCAAGGGGTTAAAGTGCAAGGCCTTGGCAACTACAAGGGGCGCACATTTCCTCTTTAAGACAGATAAACCTATGCAGAATCGAACTCACTGTAAACTTGGTGTTGGTTTAACTGCCGACATCAAGGGAGGGGGAAGGGCTTCATACGAGGTTCTAAAGTTCGATGACAAGGAGCGAGAAGTGTTGTACGATGCTCAACCGTACCAGACACTTCCCAAGTATCTTAATCCAATTAAGTCCAATATGAATCTGCTTAACATGGTTGAGGGAGAAGGGCGCAACAATGCGCTTTTCTCTTACATCCTACCGCTACAGCAGAACGAATTTAACATTGAAGAATGTAGAGAGTGTATCCGGGTTATTAACGACTTTGTTTTGGGTGAACCACTTTCCGAAGAAGAACTGGCGGTGGTGATCCGTGATGGAGCGTTTAATAAGCCTACATTCTTCACAAGTAAGGGTAGTTTCCTGTTCGATAAGTTCGCTAAGTATCTGAAACAGGCTGAGAATATTATCAAGATCAACGGTAAACTTTATATCTACCGTAACGGTATTTACGAGAGTGGAGATGAATACATCGAAGCCGCCATGATTGAACATATTCCAAACCTTGGCAGAGCGAAGCGGCAAGAGGTGTTGGCATACCTTAACTTACTTGTTACTAAGGAAAGTGGTATTGCCGATGCTAATTTAATAGCTTTCAAGAATGGTGTGCTTAACGTTGCAGATGATACCTTTACTGACTTTAGCCCGGAGTATGTGATTACAAACAAGATTCCACATAACTACAATCCAGATGCTAAGAGTCCGTTACTGGATGGTGTTATGAGAAAGCTGGCTTGTGGTGATGAGAATGTTTACAAATTACTGTATCAGTCCATCGGGTACTGCTTCTATCGTCGAAACGAACTTAGAAAAAGTTTCTTTCTTCTTGGTGAAAAAAGAAACGGAAAAAGCACCTTCTTGGACATGGTTGGAACGCTTTTGGGCGAAGATAACACGGCAAACCTTGATCTATGTGAGATTGGCGATAGATTTAGAACTGCTGAACTCACTGGAAAACTCGCCAATATTGGTGACGATATTAATGACGAATGGGTGTCAAACACTGCGACCTTCAAAAAAGTTGTATCGGGCGATATTGTCACAGTTGAAAGAAAAGGTAAAGACCCATTCAAGTTACGGTCTTTTGCCAAGTTCTTTTTCTCTGCGAACTCTCTCCCAAGACTTGGTAGGGGAAAAGACAGTAGTGCGGTGTTGGATAGACTGGTTGTAATTCCGTTTGATGCTAAGTTCTCTAAGGATGACCCGGATTATGATCCTTTCATTAAGTATAAACTGCGAAGCGAAGAGGTTATGGAAGCCTTAATTGCACAAGCAGTTCCGGCCTTAAGAGAGGTTCTCATTGACCAAGAGTTTGCTCACTGTAAAAGAGTTGAAGAAAATCTCGTTGAGTTTGAGAAGTCTAATAATCCGATTCTTGAGTTCTTTGAAGAACTGGACGAAGCTGACTATCTGAACGAGCCTGTTAAGGTAGTTTACCAGAAGTATACGAGTTTCTGTTTTTCTAATAATCTCCAAGCTATGTCTGCGATTGAGTTCAAAAAGCAGATGAAGAAGCAGTTTAACGTGGTCGAAAAGGCCGTGGAAATGGAGGGAAAGAAGGTTAGAGTTTATTGTGAGGAAACAACAATTAATTGAAGATAACATGAACTTGGTCTATCACCTCATTTCCAAAGAGTACCCAACATATGTACATGATGAAGACATTGTTCAGTGTGGTATGTTGGGACTCTGTAAAGCGGCTGAGAAGTGGGACGATAGTAAGAGTAAGTTTTCTACTTTCGCTATGTTCTGCATTAGAAGTGAAATTCAAACGGAGTTTAGAAGACGGGCCAAACACCAAGGTATCTTGTCACTGGATTATGAAATTGACGATGGTGAAGGTGGTACTTCTACATTCGGTGAAATTATAACTGGTGATGAAGATGTTTCTTATTTCGATATTGGTATCGATTTAACAAAGTTAAACAAAACAGAAAGACAAATCGCCGAGTTACTTCCCACTGGTATGTCACAAGTGGACATTGCGAAAAAACTTGGTATCACTAAACAATATGTATGGTCTACCATACGAAAAATAAAAGCAATGAGAGGTTGAGTTAATGGATATTAAAGTGCGTTACCATGCGGATATTCATCCTTTAGAGAAGACAGAGAAGGGAGATTGGATTGATCTACGAGCAGCGGAGGATGTTGAACTTCTCGCTGGCGAGTCTAAGTGTATCTCCCTAGGTGTATCTATGAAACTTCCAGAAGGTTACGAAGCATTGGTTATCCCTAGAAGTTCCACATTTAAGCATTGGGGTATTATCCAAACTAACCATATTGGTCTGATTGACAACTCTTATTGCGGAGATGACGATATTTGGATGTTCCCGGCACTTGCGACAAGAGATGTTCTTATCGAGAAGAATAGTCGCATTTGTCAGTTTAGAATCCAGAAAAAGATGGAAGATACGAATCTTGTCACGGTAGATAAGTTGGAGGACACTAATCGTGGTGGATTTGGTTCTTCTGGAAAGATGTAAGGGGGTTGATTATGGATATTAATGTAATTAAGGGAATTGTGGATGGAACTGACAGAGAGGTTCTGACGGAAAACGCTAACATGAACAGCGATACACCGTCTGGCATGATGTATAAATTAGCTTCCGAAACTTCCAAAGGATATACGAAGCAATGCCTGTTAAGTGAGGAAGCACGAAAGGCAGTGGAAGATAACTATATTCACATCCACGATATGGATTACTATCCAACCAAGTCTTTGACTTGCTTACAGCATCCTCTGGATAAGATTCTTAAGAACGGTTTCCGGGCTGGTCATGGTGCTAGTAGACCAGCTAAGAGAATCGAAACGGCTACTATGCTGGCTTGTATCTCTATGGAAACTATTCAGAACGAGATGCACGGTGGACAGGCTTTCCCGGCTTTTGACTTCTATCTTGCTCCTTATGTAAGAATGACACTTGAAGAAGAACTGATGAAGGTAAGTAAAGTAGCTGGTGAGTGCGGAGCGGAAACTTTACCGGAATCTGAGTTACAGTATATCCGGGTTAACGAGTATGAAGTAACCGAAGATACTCCCGATTTTCTGGCTATCGCTATTACAAATACAGTACATAGAGTACATCAAGCTATGGAGTCCTTTATCCATAACTGTAATACCATCCATAGCCGTGGTGGTAACCAAGTCGTGTTTAGTTCCATTAACTATGGTACTGATACCTCCCCGGAGGGTCGTTGCGTTATCCGTGAACTGTTAAAGGCTACCGAACGTGGTGTTGGTAATGGCGAAACACCTATCTTCCCAATTCAGATTTGGAAGTTAAAGAAGGGTGTTAGCGCAGAACCCGGTGATCCCAACTATGATCTGCTGCAACTGGCTTATCGAGTTACGGCGAAAAGATTCTTCCCTAACTTTATTAACTTGGATGCGCCGTTTAATTATCACGAGAAGTGGGACATTAACGATCCCGAAAGATACAAGTACGAGTGCGCTACGATGGGTTGTCGTACCAGAGTATTTGACAATCGCAATGGCGAAAAGACTCCTATTGGTCGAGGTAACTTGTCTTTTACCACTATTAATCTACCTAGACTTGCGCTGGAAAGCGATGGCGATGTTGCTACGTTCTGTGATAAGTTAATCGACTATACCAATATTGCGATTAATCAGTTAATCGAGCGATACGAATATCAGCGGACTGCATTTAAGAAGCAATTCCCTCTGCTTATGTCTGGTATGTGGGAAGGTTCTGGTGAGTTAAAGGACAACGATCCTGTTGGTGATGTCTTAAAGCAAGGTACTCTTTCCGTTGGTTTCATTGGACTTGCTGAGTGCTTAATTGCGCTTACTGGTAAGCATCATGGTGAGAGTGAAGTTTCTCAAGACTTCGGTCTTTCTATCGTTAAGATTATGAATAACGTTTGTAAGAAGAGAGCAGAGGAAGCTGGTCTTAATATCAGCGTTATCGCTACACCAGCGGAAGGTCTGTCTGGTAAGTTCGTTAAGAAGGATAGACTGGACTTTGGTCTGATTCCAAACGTTACTGACCGTGAGTACTATACCAACTCCAACCATGTTCCTGTTTGGTATAAGTGTTCTATGGAACACAAGATGAAGGTTGAAGCACCGTACCACGCACTTACCCCGGCTGGACACATTGCCTATCTGGAAGTAGATGGTGACCCGGAGAAGAATGTTAAGGCTGTTGAGCAGATGGTTAATCTCATGTGTAAGTACAACATTGGTTACGGTAGTATTAACCATGCTAGAGCAAGGTGTATCGACTGCGGTCACGAGAGCGCTTCTGATCTGTTTGAAACTTGTCCCAAGTGTAATTCTACTAATGTAGATGTTCTGGAAAGAATCACTGGTTACTTAGTTGGTGGTACTAATAAGTGGAACAACGGTAAGAAGTCCGAACTGAAAGACCGAGTATCCCACATGAGTGGTGAGAAAATGCTGAAAGATAGACAAATTTAACAAATAAACTCTACGATGTTTGTACAATATCCCATCTTGAAAAATACCCTACTAGGTATTATAATGACCTCGTAATCAAGCAACGGCAAACAAAATTTAGGAGGTTATTTATGACTACCAAAAAGATTCTTGAATTAGAAAGCGGTATTTATACTGCGACCATGGAAGGTGAGGAAATCACGATTCGGAGAGAAAAGGGATTCGGTTTTGAAATTGTCCACTCTCCGAACTCCAAGGGATGGTGTGAGGTTACCATGTATGACGAAGATGGAAACCTCGAAGGTCAGACTGTAGAACGACACTAAGGAGGGTTATTTATGAGAATCGCTGGAATTGTACGAGATAGCATTGTAAACGGTGAGGGTGTTCGGGATGTGGTGTTCTTCCAAGGTTGTGGCAAGCGTTGTAAGGGATGCCACAATCCCGAAACATGGGACTACATGGGAGGTTGCCACCGCTTCCTTGGAGATGTGGTGAAGGAACTCGCTGAGAGTAGTAACAACGTTACCATGAGTGGTGGCGAACCCCTTGACCAGATTGAAGACCTTGTTGAACTCTGTAAGCAGCTTAAGGCACAGGGCAAAAACATTTGGGTCTACACTGGTAACGTGGTAAACCCCACCAAACTCACATACATGGTGCTGGCACAGTACGTGGATGTGATCGTAGATGGTAGATTCGTAGAAGAACTTAAAGACCCTAGTCTTCGGTTCAGAGGTTCTTCCAACCAGAGAATTATTGATCTACCTAAGTCTGTTAAGGAAGAAAGAATTGTATTGTGGGAGGAATGTGAATGAAGAAGTTTATTTCTTGGTTGCAACTTTGGTTACCCGGTGTATGGTCTATCTTAGGCATATTTATCATTACTGGATTGCTTGTTGCATCTAGTATTTGGGTTGTCCAGTGGATTTTTAACTTAATGGGGGTGATGTGATGACAAGAGCAGAAATGATCGATGCTCTGGACATGATGTGTGAAAACTACACTAACTGTAGTGGAAATCTTAACGGAGATTGCCCACTGTATCACGAAGACAAGGTTTGTCCCTTAGTTATCGAACACACGCTTTCCGATGCTGATGTTGCAGAAGTGTATACAACAGCGTTTAACCGACCACCCATTACGTTAATCCAGTCTGGTACTCCGACTGTTAACAATCCAGTAACCCACCCATCCCACTACACCCAAGGTAACATCCAATGTATCGATGCTATGGAGTCTGCCTTTGGTAAGGAAGCACTTGCTACTTGGTGTAAGTTAAATGCATTTAAGTACATTTGGAGAGCAGACCACAAGAACGGCAAGGAAGACATCGATAAGTCAATTTGGTATCTCAATAAATACAAGGAGTTGACAGTCGAGTGATCGAATCAAAAGAACCCAAACGATTTGAAGATTGGGTGCGCAACGTAGACTGCAATAACTGTGCTAAGTATTGGGATAACTCTTGTGACGGAGTTAAGTGTGATACTAACTTAGATAAGGCTCTACAAGGCTCTAGGAGGCTCTGTAACAGCTATTTACCTACTAGGAGTATCGTCATACCAGCACAGATACAAGACCTACAGTGGCGCACTGAGAGGCTTAGAAAGCATTTGCTTATTTTGTACGGTAGTAATATCATAATGCTGTTTGCTTATATTATGGGGTGGCTATAATGAACAATTTCAAGGTTGGAGATAAGGTTCGTATCCGTGGCGATCATTTGGACTTTACTGAGGAACTGGACGGTAAGTTCGGTACGGTTATGCGAGTTGGTTATGATGATTGTGCGGTTAAGGTAGATAACCATCATAATCCGTTTGGTTACTGGATGATCTGGAAGGAGAATCTTTCCCATGCGTAAACTCTTTTACAATGGTCATTGGTATACGGCGAAAGAGTTAGCGGACAAGAGTGGTATCCCGGCCCACACGGTTAGAGATAGACTCAGAAGAGGGTATTCGGTTGAAGAATCTGTTAAACCTATTAGTACACATGAGTGTATTAAGGAGTTTGCAGAGTCCTCTTGGTATGAAGATTGGATTGGTATGTCCATAAGTGATCTTCATAAGATATATTGGAACTGGTGTGTATCTCATGGGTATACACCACAATCCAAACAAGGCTTTTCAAGACAGTTACTTGGTATGTATCCGATGTTAAAGACTGTTCCTACTAAGAAAGGGGATCAGTGCTTTAGGATTATAAGATTGAGAGGTTAGTATGGCTAAGTACAAAGTTGGTGATAAGGTTCGGGTTCGTAAAGACCTAAATAAGGGTGATCAGTACTATCTGGATGATAAGTCTGATTACTGGTATGCCACGGTCGATATGATTAGGTTTGCCGATAAGATAGTCACTATTAAAGAGTTTGTTGGTTACGGTTATATCGTAGAAGAACTTGAAGACTGTGATTATTGGACTTGTGATATGTTCGTTGGACTTGACGAGGAAGAACGTAAATATAAGTTCAAAGTAGGCGATATGGTCATTGCTAATTCGTTAGCTACGTGTTATTCAATCACTAAAGAAGGTTGGATTGGTACTGTAACGGAAGTCTGTGAACAAAATTTTAAAGCTAATAACAAAGAATATCCGGATGGTTTCTTTCTTCTGTATGACAAATTCGACTTATATAACCCAGCACCAGAACCCACTCCAACCGCTGTTAACATCAACGTAACAGTCAATCTTTATGAAAATGCCTGTTGGTACTGCCGTAAAGGTGGTTTAGTTGATCTGTACTTAGCTGGTGCTATGGGTATCTGTCCTAGTTGTGGGAGAGTGTGTAATAACAGACGAGGAGGTTAACAATGGATATCGAATCCTATAAGAAATGTCATAGGTCTAGTAAGAAGGACAATGTGATCCACGCTAAATGGGAGTGTTTTAACCAACCTAGTGGAACTCGTGTCATTAGATGTTCTCACTGTAAAGAACATAATATAAGACAAGCACCTTACTGTCCCAACTGTGGTGTGAAGATGGATTTGGTGGTAATGCATGGAAAACAGTAAGTGTAAGATGTGCTTACACTATGCGCCTTGTAAAGCATGGGTTAAGCACGGTGAGATTCTATATGATGATTTCTCATATTCTACCGAGGGGTGTATGTATTTCGCTATGCATTACATACAAAAAACCGAAGTCTTTGAAGAAGACCTCTCTGACGGATCATTAGACTAAACTTATAATATTACTTATATTATATATTCTTTTATATAGGTAAACGATATTCTGACAAAGTAATAATATCGTAGTCCTATATTAAAGTAATATAAAGGCAACATTATAATCTTATATTTTCGGAGGTACTTATGAAGGTAAAAGAACTGATTGATCTGCTGCTGGACTGCGACAAGGAACTGGATGTGGTTAACTACAATTATGAGGATAGTAGTACGGTTAGAGAAGAAGCAGTACATGGTGTGCGGAATGGTGCTAAGTACTCCAATCGCCACGTTATTTTGGAATTTGATTGCGGTAAGGCGGTAGAACGTACATACTAAACTAATTTTTAACTTGGGGAGGACTCTTAATTGAACAAACAAGAGAAGTTAGAATTAGCAGAGTTAATTGCATCGTCTGTTGTAAATGCGTTGGAATCAAAAGGTTTAGTTGGTAAGGCGCAGTCTAAACCTAAGTCTGATAAGACTGCGTATCAGAAGACAGAACAACTACTCTTTAATTACCTTGGCTTTAAGCGCATAGTGGAAGAACGTAAACAGGAAATCTTGGACTTGCGTAAACACGGTGTTCCGGGTAAGAGTGGTAGTATTGTGGCATATTCTCCTAAGAGTGGTTCTGTGCATGGCACTGTGCTACCAGAGGAGTCTGTGGAAGCTGCTGTGCGTAATGTGGAAGCCTCTGTGCAAGGCACTGTGCAAGTGATCGCCCTCATAGATAAGAATATGGCTGCGCTTAAGACAGACCCATACTACGAAATCTTGGAAATGCGCTATTTTGAAGGGCGCACGTTGGAGGACATTGGTGTGTACTTTGGTCGAGATCACGCAACCATCAGTCGGAACAAAAATCGGCTGGTAAGGGAGTTAGCAATGCGCCTGTTCCCGGACGAAGTGGCCCAAGAGATGATGAATTAAAATAAAGCGGCTATTCTGAGGTTAAACCTTGGAATAGTCGCTTTTTGTTTGTTGGAAATGTAAATTTGAAAACGAAACTGCAAATCTTAAAATGCAAATCTTAAAATGCAAATTTATAAATGCAAATCTGAAAGTGCAAATCTGAAAATGCAAAATGCAAATTGAAAAATGCAAATTGCAAATTGGAAATCGGGTAACTATGTGACCAGATCGCCCAACCTTGGTAGGTGGTCGCCTAACCATGACATCGGGTTTTGGAAACCCAATCACATGGTCACGTGACCATCTAACCGAGTCACCCGAACCGAAATAGTAACAGAATGTAACTCTTTCGTTACTATTCTGTTCCCTTTTGTTACCGGGCTTAAACCTATTTCGATACATTTTTATCGATATAACCTTAACGATATTAAGGCCAAATCGATACGAATTGATATCGATATAAGTTTATCGATTACGGGCCGCATACCTAGATCAGACAATTGATATAACTATATCGATATAGCCGTATCGATTACCATTTTTTCGTAAGAATCGCCCGAGAGGATTATAGCAAACATTTGTTTGTTTGTCAAGTACCAATTTCACCAGCTTAACAGGGCTAAGAGTATTCGATATAAGTTTACTGATTTAGCAGTCGAAACGTTATATTGCTAAATCGATATAAAATTATCGAATATATCGGTATGATTATATTGATATATTCGTACCGAATAGAACAGAATTATCATAGTATAATATTTTTTATTAACCGCTGGAAGGGCCGCAGACGGGCCTAGGAATATACAGAAAAATATACAGTTAACTTTTTTATCAGTACGTTTTATTGGACTATAATTTTTCGTTAAGCTGATTTTACAACTTTTAATCCCCTAAAAGTATTTACAAAGCGGTTACAAAAATCAGATTTATCCGTTTTTACAACTTTTTACCCTTAATAATTGACTTTTTAGCCTATTTTAAAGAACTGTATAAACGCATACAAAAAACGAATAACTGAATACTGACCCGTTAACGTGTGTTTATACTCCCAGAATAAAAGCCGCTCAGAACGGCTTACAGGGCCTTACAGCAGTTTAGCACAGTTTCACCGGGCTATATTGGGCCGTCGCTGATCTGCTGGAAGCCCGGAAAAGCCCGTTTATATTGGTATTGTGTAAATTGCATAAAACAAGAGTATAAAATACTACGGCTTTTGTATAATTCGCTGATAGTTGAATTATGTAAAATTTTAGTAGGTTTTGACAAATACAAATAAAGTTAACTATGTTAAAATATGCCCGTAAGTTAACAACACCGCCGGGGACAGGCCCGGCCCGGTTTATCCCGGACTCCGAGATACTGCAAGGAAACGCATGAAAACATACTCCCGGCCCTGTGGGGCTGTGAACCTTGAAAACTGAATACCAACGTTATTTTTGGAAGTAGTAAAATCTACAGGCAAAAATGATCTGTTTGGACTCTTAATCTATTAACTATTTTATTATGAAATGGAGATATTTTTTATGAGTTACAGACTGATTATTGACAATTCCGATGCTGGTATTGCAATCATGGCGGACAGCTACAACAATCTTTCCGCATACGTGAACGGCAAGCATTATTCCGTAAGCAGTTATCGGCCCTTACTTGGTAACGGCAGACAGTTACGGGAAGACTCCCAGAAGGTTATCCGGGAGTTGCTCCCCAAGGCAAGAACCCGTATGGAAGAGTATAGAACCGCCGAAGCTGAAAAGCTGGAAGCAATGCGTAATGAAGCTATGGAAGCGGCCCGTAAGGAAGTTACACCGCAACCCCGTAGTTTTGCGGAAGTTCTGGAAGAGTCTTTTATTAAGACTCTAACGGAAAAATCTGCTGCTGATATGGTTTCTGCAATGTATCCCACAGTCGAAAAGATGCTTGTCGAAAGATTTGGTTTACTTCCCCAAATTCATGAAATCAGAATCCCGGAGCGGCCCAAGGTGGAAACGAAAGAAGTATTGCACGAAATGTTCGATACTATTCTTTCCGCTACTTTGGACAAAGAACCGCTTTACTTCTTCGGCCCGGCTGGAACTGGCAAGTCTTACCTTGCCCGGCAGATTGCCAATGCACTGAACGTGGAGTATTACTATACTAACAACGTTACCGACGAAGTACAGATAAAGGGCTTTATCGATGCTAACGGCCGATACCATGAAACGGAGTTTTATAAAGCCTTTGTGAATGGCGGTGTCTTCCTTCTGGATGAGCTGGACGCAAGTATCCCGGAAACACTTACCATGTTAAACGAAGCAATCGCAAACGGATACTTCCCCTTCCCAACTGGTAAAGTCAACGCACATAAGGACTTCCACTGTTTAGCGGCTGGTAACACTTTCGGCACTGGTGCAGATAATGAATATACTGGCCGTTATCAGTTGGATGCCGCCACGCTTAACCGTTTTGGAGTGGTTAAGGTAGACTATGACTCCCGGATTGAAAACGCTATGTGTGGTAACGATGCGGCCCTTGTGGAGTTCGCACACGATTACCGGGAAGCGGTAAAGGCTTGCGGTGTATCTTCCCTGTGTACTTACCGGGATATTAAACGACTGCATAAGTTTACCGCATACATGGATAAAGCCGCCGCTGTCCGTATGGGACTGACTAAGGGCTTGCCCGGTGACGATATCCGCATGATCTACCAGAAGCTGAAGCATCCCGGCAACGTGTGGGCCGAAGCACTGAAACAGCTTTTTTGATTTATTGAATTTTTGGGGGAGTTAAATATGGCTAAGACTGTATATTTCGAACGTTTCGATAACATTTACCGCTTTATGGATACTATCGAAAAGCGGCCCAATAACGGCAAGTTTGGCGATAGTTCGCAGAAGGACAGTCGTGACGGCTGGGCCGGAACACGTACTTACCGGGAAGCCGTGGAACAATTCGGAAACGGACTCCCGGAAACGGCTGAACGGCTTAAACAATCGCTGGGACAGTTTAAAGCTAAATCCAATATCACGACGAACAAAGTCAGACCGAAAAACCACTACTACGGATATAGCCCAAATGTAGCTGCGGCAATCATTGGTTTGCCTAAGTCTATGAGGCATACAGAACGTATGCCGCAGAAGACTAAAACAATCGGCATCCTTTGGAATAGCTGTCAAAACTGCGGAGTTGAGGCCGATACACTACGACAAGCTGGGGAAACTGTTCTCCAGCTTGTTTATGCATTGGAAGTGCGTGGTTACCGGGTGCAATTGGATTGCGCCGTGTTTACCGGGGATTGCGATGACAGCCGGGAAGCTGTACTGCTTATAAATCTCAAGCAGTACGGCCAGCACATGGATATTCTGAAACTGTCATTCCCGGTTACTTCTCCGGCTATGTTTCGCCGCTTTGGTTTCAAATGGGCCGAAGGTATCCCCGGTTTTGCTGGCAGTAAAGTTTGGGCATACGGACACCATTTAGGAAAAGAGCGGCTTGCAAAAACATTGACGGCGCAAGGTTACGATACGAAAACAAGTTACCAAATCGACGTTAACGATTGTAAGACTGCCGGATTCGATGCCCTTAAAGTTGCAAAAACACTAGGAATTGTCATTTGAGAAAGGATTTCATCATGGAAAAGATCGCAATGTTCGACTTAAGCCCGGTTAACGGGCAAAAGTCCTTTTACGGCAAAGCAAAAGTGGCTTGGGATATGGCAAACGATATTGCATATCTGTACAGTTACAATACTGTAGTTTGTATGTATCATATCAACTCCCGGAAGTTTCGCCGGGTATGGTTTGGATATAGCGCAACTACAATGCGACACATAAATGCTTTTAGAGCAAAATATGGACTCACGGCACTGTCTAAAGCAGAATGGAACAACCTTAACCCTTGGATACCCGTATGAGATTCAAAACGACTGCATATTACATAAACCGCCTATTTTGGGCCGCTGTTCTTCTGGTAAGCTGTTTTACAATGATCGCACTGCTGGTTTTCCTAAGTTAAGCCCGGTTAAATACCGGGCTTTTCTTTTTACAGCTTTTATAGAACATTCGTTCACAATGCACATACGATGCACAAACGATGCACAAAGTATTCTGTGATCCCAGCGTATACTATAAATAGATAAAATTATATCGATAATTCTTTATCGGTATACAAAGCTATTATCCAATGAAACAAAACATAAGCCGTTGTAAAGCCCTAGAACGCTTTATAAACGGCTTTTTTCTTTGGGCTATGGGGATATAGCAAAGTCAAATAAGCCCGTTACAATTGCTTACACGGCTTTACAATATGTTTTGTACTGGCATAGTGTAGTAACAATATGCGGTATATATTGTGGTATATGATGCTATAAATGCTGTTATATCAGTATATTTCAGTATTATTATATCGATATGATTATTTGAAATGAAAAATGATGATGGGATGGTTTGCCTATGTTCGCCCACCTAGACAACTGCTCTAACTGCTTTAACCCTGCTTACAATGCCTCTAAGCCCCTGTAAGCCCTTCTAAGCGGCTTTTACTGCTATGTAGTGGTTAACTACTTACTGCGTTATACGTGGTTTACACTGCCTACAGTGGCCTCTGATAGCAAATAGTATCCCCAACGCAACAAAATATTGTTTTTGTTGCGTTCAAATGGGCCATAGGACACAAAAAGGTTACAAAAACAGGGGAAAACGTAACTATAGTAACAAATTGTAATGTCTTATCGAGAAACTTGTATCGATAAGATCGTATCGAATAGGTCGAAGGGGCAGGATTTGGCGATCGGTCGGGTGGGACCCTAGCACCCAAAAATTTTCATCCCAAACTCATTATATCATAAAAGCGTAGAGTCTAAGTGTACTTACTTAGGGTTCTAGCGTCAATAAAACCAATACGAAAGGCGGTGGTTATCATAACACCCAAACAAATGAGATTTTGCCAAGAATACTTTAAGACGGGCAACGGCACGCAAGCATACTTAACCGCCTATAATTCCGAAAGTCCCAAATCGGCTCAGATCGAAGCCAGCCGCCTTTTAGACCGGGAAGATGTTCAAGAGTACTTAAAACAGCTTCGCAAGCCAGTCGAAAAGGCCGTTAAGCGCAAGATCATTAACGAGCGAGAATATAAGAAAAAGATTATCCAAGAGCGTTTGGAAGCGTGCGTGGCTCGCGACGATGATGCTGGTGCGGCACGCTGGATGGAAATCTGGAACAAGATGGATGGCGAGTACATCAACATCAATAAGGACATTACCGAGCGTGAAACCGACATTAAGAACTTGGATAGCGATATCTTAATGAAGCTGGCACAGTCCGACATGACTGAGATGCCAGACTTGGAATTGGTTAAATCGGAATAACAATATAACAATATCACTTTGGGAGGGGTGAGCAATTGGAAGTTTACGAACAACTTGGTTTAACTAAGAAACAATACGAGGAAGTCCAGTACCAAGCCAAGCTGGAATTGGCTAGACGAGATTTCTGGTATTTCTGTTGCTTGCTCGCACCCGACTTTTATATGGAAGGTCGGCACTACTTAAAAGAGTTCTGCATTGCGCTCCAAGATTTCTATGAGAGCGATCAGCGAGTTCTTATTATTAATATGCCGCCCCGACACGGCAAAAGTCGAACTGCTCAAATGTTCGCCAAATGGATATTTGGTAAGAATCCAGCCGAAAAAATTATCACTGGTTCTTATAACGAGCAGTTATCCACTACGTTCTCTCGTAGCGTTCGTAATGACATCCAAGAACGCAAGGCGAGTCGAGATAAGATAGTTTACTCCGATATATTTCCTCATACACGAGTTAAGAAGGGCAGTTCCGCTGCTAACCTCTGGACACTGGACGGGCAACACATCTCTTACCTCGCCACTTCCCCCGGAGGTACTGTTACTGGTTTCGGTGCGACCGTTATGATCTTGGACGATATTGTTAAGAACGCAGACGAAGCCATGAACGAAACGGTCTTGGAAAACCACTGGACTTGGTTTACCAACACCATGTTATCTCGCCTTGAGAAGAACGGTAAGTTAGTTATCATCGCCACTCGTTGGAACACTAAAGACCTTAGTGGTCGTGCTATCGACCATTACAAGTCCATTGGTATGCCGTGTAAGGTGATCTTAAAACGAGCATTACAAGAAGACGGTACAATGCTTTGTGACGGTGTGTTGGATAGACAAGCCTACGATTTAATTGTCAAAACGATGGGTCGTGAAATCGTTGAAGCCAACTATAACCAGAACCCAATCGACTTGGTTGGTAGACTTTATAACCTTGGATTCCAAACCTATAAGCAGTTGCCAGTTGACGATAAAGGTCAATCCGTGGTTGAAGAGGTTTGCGCTTACATCGATACTGCGGATCAAGGTGACGACTACCTCTGCTGTATTATTTATGCAGTTTACCGCCAACAGTGCTATGTGTTGGATGTTTACTTCACCAAAAAGGGTATGGAAATCACCGAACCAGAAGTGGCTAAGAGGTTATATGAGTTTAATGTCAATAAAGCGTTCATTGAGTCAAACAATGGTGGCCGTGGCTTTGGTCGTTCTGTTGAACGTATTCTGCGTGAAAAATATCATTGGTACAAAACCTATATCGATCTCTTCACTCAGAGCAGAAATAAAAAAGCCCGGATACTCAGTAGTGCAACTTGGTGTCAACACAACATAAAGTTCCCTATCGGTTGGGAAGTTAACTTTAACGAGTTTTACGGTGATGTTATGGGCTACCAAAAAGAAGGTAAGATGGCACATGATGACGCAGAAGACTGTCTAGCTGGTATCTATGACCGCGTTGGTCGTGGTGCTTTATTTAGCTTTACTTAATTACTTTAAGGAATTATATGAAAAGATTTTCGCAATTTAGACAAAGGGAAGGTAACCGCTTTAAACAGCGGTTAGTTCCCTTTTTTAATGGAGTTTATGGTATTTACGCTAAACTCCGTAAAGCGGTTGGTAATCCAATCGTGATTGATAATGCTAGTGATGAAGCGTTATTTGGTTTAAAAGTGTTTGGTAAGTCTACTCAGAATGGTACACCAACTCCAACTACTCCTGTTGCAATTGTGAGCGTTGAAAATCCTACTGTTAAGGTGGATGCTCAAAATCTTTCTGTTCCATATACGTTACACGGTATTCCAGTTACCTCTGGTGGTAACTACACAGACGAAAATGGTCAACAGTGGATTTGTGATGAAGTTGATTTTGAGCGTGGAGTGTATGTGAAGAGGATAGCACAACATATATTTAACGGTTCTTCTGAAGAATTCTGGTATAACGGGTATTTGTCAGAAGGTGAAAATAATCGATTTGAGATAGGTATTCCGAACATTGGTTATATGCCTTTTTCTGCTGGACATCCCGCTTTGAAGAACGCTATATGTGATTATTTTCAATATGATGTAAAGAATTTAGGAATTCCAAATACAGACCATTTTAGGACAGCGATAGATGATATTAAAGGGGCTGTTTATTTGTTGTTTAACCCCAATGAAGAAATCGCACCGTTGGAAGATGTTGAAGCGTGGAAAGCATATCTTGTAGAACACCCAATTACTTGTATTTTGCCCCTTGCAGTCACCATCGAAACACCATTAACCCCAGATCAAATCGCAGCATACAAATCGCTTCACACCAACGAACCAAACACTACTATCCTTAACGACCAAAACGCTTGGATGGAAGTTATGTACACTAGCAAATAAAGAGTTAGGAGAGGATTTACTTGGATATTGAACAAAAGCAATGCTTGTTAAAATATCTAAAGTATTACGATGGTAAAGTTGATGGCGAGTGGGGAGATAAATCCAAACAAGCCACAATCGATTTCCAAAACGCAGAAGGACTTAAACCAGACGGTGTGTTTGGTAATGAAACGTGGTTAACAGCTATTTCTGCCGTAGCAAACGGTAGATTCAAACAAGTTAACGACTGGTGGGACGAAATCGAATATTTCGACCGTAGCGAATACGCTTGTAAGTGCGGTAAATGTGGTGGCTTCCCGGTAGAACCACAAGAGAAGCTGGTTAAGGCCGAAGATAAAGTCCGTAAGCACTTTGGAGTTCCTATTATAAATTCCAGCGGTGTGAGGTGCAAAAATCACAACTCCGCTGTCGGGGGTGTGTCTAACTCAAGACACCTCGCAGGTAAGGCCGTTGACTTCTGCGTAAAAGGTAAGTCCGCAAAACAAGTGTTAAGTTACGTGCAAGCACTTCCAGAAATCCGTTATGCGTATGATATTGACGGTAGTTTCGTCCACATGGACATAAATTAATTTATTAAGATTTACACGAAAGGGGGTTGGGGAGTTTGGGTGTGTTTAATATGTTCAAACAACCAGATTTACCGACACCAGATACATCCAGTTCATCTAATCCCAACATTAGATACTTGGAAATTGTTCTTAAGCAATGGTTGGATGGCCCAGCTAGAGAAGAACAGTTACTTGGTGAAAGCTATTACGATGGTGACCACGATATTCTTTATCGAGTTAAGAAAGTTATTGGTGCTGACGGTAATTTAATTCCTATTGAAAATGTCGCCAATAACAAACTGGTAGATAATCAATATCGCAAGCTGGTAGATCAGAAAACCAACTACGTTCTTGGTAAGCCAATTTCCATTGCGGCAGAGAATGACGAATACTTAAAGCAGTTAACTAAGGTTTTCAGTAAGAAGGTTCATCGTCAGTTAAGAACACTTGCTCAATATGCCGTTGATGGCGGTGTAGCTTGGTTGTACCCATACTACAACGAACGTGGTGAGTTTAAGTTCGATGTGTTCCCGGCTTATGAGATTTGTCCTATTTGGAAGGATAAAGCCCACACCGAACTGGAATACGTTATGCGGTATTACCCGGAAGATGTATATGACACCAAAAAAGGTGGCATTAAGCAAATCTACCACGTTGATGTATATACTACCGATGGTATTCACCACTTTGTTTACCACGGCGGTAGACTTACACCAGCAAAGAACGATCATAGCGATTACTTTAAGGTAAATGACCAAGGTCGTAATTGGGATAGACTTCCCATTATCCCATTTAAGTATAACAACAAAGAGATTCCTTTAATTCGGAATGTCAAGGCTTTACAAGATGCGCTTAACCAAGTTCTGAGTGACTTCCAAAATAATATGGAAGAAGACCCCCGAACTACAATCCTCGTATTAAAGAACTACGATGGTACTAACATTCCAGAGTTTAGACAAAACCTCGCTACTTACGGTGTAATTAAGGTTACCACTGTGGATGGTGTGCAAGGTGGTGTTGAAACTCTTAATGTTGAAGTTAACGCAGCTAACTACCAAGCGATCCTCATGCAGCTTAAACGTGCTATTGTGGAAAACGGTAGAGGTTTCGATGCTAAAGAGGAGCGCATGGATGGCGATCCAAACCAGATGAACATTGAGTCCATGTACACCGACATCGATCTGGATGTTAACGGCATGGAAACCGAGTTCCAAGCTGGCTTTGAAGAATTAAAGTGGTTTATCGACCAATATCTCATTCACAAGGGCCACGGTGATTTCACCGAGGACGATGTTGAGTTTGTCTTTAATCGTGATATCTTCATTAACGAAGATGCTAAGATCGACAACTGTGTTAAGTCCGTTGGTATTATTTCCAATAAGACCATTCTTTCTCGACATCCTTGGGTTACTAATGTGGAACACGAGTTACGAGAGATTGAAAACGACAAACAGGCCGACTTGGAAGAAATGGATGCCACGTTGAAAATCCAAGCTAAGAACACTCCAAAACCTACTCCTAAGAATACTGGAAGTGGTAGCGGTAGTGCGAAGAGTGCGAAGAAGGAGTGATTTAAGTGAGTTATGTAAAGCAAAACTTTAAAGACGGTGAAGTTTTAACCGCTGCACACTTAAATCACATTGAATCCGGACTGGTTGAAATAGAGTCCAAGGTTGGTCAAGGTGGTAGTGGTGGTTCTGGCAGCGGCGCTAACGGTAAAGACGGTTTTTCTCCGATTGCCACAGTTACGGAAACATCTAAGGGTGCTACCATAACAATTACAGATAAAAACGGTACTACAAGTGCTACTGTAAACCACGGTACTGATGGTGAGGATGGTGAGGATGGTATAACACCAGAGTTCACCATTGGTGCTGTCACAACTCTTTCCGCTGGTAGTAATGCGACTGCCACAATAACTGGTACTAAAGAAAAACCAGTCTTAAACCTTGGTATACCAAAAGGTGCTGACGGTGCATCTGGTGGTGAAGGTGGTGGCGGCACTGGTGCGGACGGCGAAGACGGTGGTTATTATATTCCATCTGTTAGTAATTCTGGTAACTTAAGTTGGACACCTACTAAGGCAGATATGCCATCTGTACCTAATGCCAATATCAAGGGTGATAAAGGCGATAAAGGTGACAAGGGTGATAAGGGCGATACTGGTGAACGAGGTATCCAAGGTATCCAAGGTATCCAAGGTGAACCCGGTACTCCCGGTACAAATGGTACGAACGGTAATGATGGTCAAGATGGTCAAGATGGTGAAGACGGCGGTTATTACACACCCTCTGTTAGTGATTCTGGCGATTTAAGCTGGACACCATCTAAAACTGAAATGCCATCTATCGAAACTGTAAACATAAAGGGCGATGACGGTAACGAAGTAGTAACGACTACTGGTAGCGGTTCTGTTTACACTGCGACTGTAAAAAGTGTAAAAGCATTAACTGCTGGTGCTACTTTCATTATGATCCCACACACCGCAAGTACAGAAGTTTCTCCAAAGATAAACGTTAACGGTTTAGGTGAAAAGAACATCCGACAACCGTTAACTATAAATACAAGTGCCACGACTACTGGTGCAAGTGCTAACTGGTTAGCCGCCAATAAGCCAGTTAAACTTATGTATGATGGCGCTTTTTGGAAGACTGTAGAAATTCCTAGACCGTCTGCTACTGGACTTTATGGCAACGTTCCAGTTGAGAGCGGCGGTGTTCCATCTTATACCGATGCCACCGAAGGTCAATTCCTTAGAATAATCAATGGTACACCAACTTGGGGTACTGTTGAGAACGCAGAGGGGGTTAGCTTTTAATGGCTGAGTATTTAATACAAGATACTACCTTAATTGGCATAGCCGATGCTATTAGAACTAAAACTGATAAATCCGACAGTATTCTCGTGTCGGACATGGCGAGTGAAATTCTAACAATTCCGTCTAGTGTAACTGACGGAGAGTTAAATTTTGAAGTTGTTGATGGAACTACAGCGCCGAGTAATCCGAAAGAAAATGTAATTTGGGTGAACACCAGTACACCTATCACAAGCTGGATGTTTTCTGCAACAGAACCCACATCCCCGGATGACAAAATGGTCTGGATTTCCACTGGCACATCCAGCACAGTAGAATTTAACGCACTAAAAAAGAATGGTATTCAAGTCTATCCCATTTCCGCAAAACAGTATATCGGCGGTGCATGGGTGGATAAGGAAATAAAGTGCTATCAAAATGGCGGATGGAAAACACATGTTCAGAAGTTGTATATTGTCAAAAATGGTGTATCTGCCTACACTTTTTCTACATCCAGTAACAACAATGCGAAGCAGTTTGATTCCTATTATGGCGTGTATGGTAATGGTGGTGGTTATCATAGTGCGTGGATTACTATGGACTTGACCAACTACAGAACGATGACCGTTAGTGGCAAATTGCAAGGTACCGAAGGCTTTGAACTTTGTGCATGGGCAAACACCAATGGTGATCCCACATACCAGAACCACATTGCTTCTGCAAATCTTACTGCGACTGGTGCAACTCTTGATGTGTCAGAATTGAGTGGTATGTGCAAGATTGGCATTACCAATGTTTACACCAATATGATACAGATTACGGAAATGTATTTGGAATGAGGTGGCATAAATGAAAAAAATTTTTGTTGATTCTGAATACAAGTGCCACACCGTCAACGATGGCACTATGACCGAAATACAGACAGATTTCTTTGATGGCAAGTGTGAAACGTTCGTTGGGGGATACCGTTTCGTTCCTACTGGCGAAAGTTGGACACGAAATGACGGTGCAGTGTTCTATGGTGAAATGATTGCACCGTGGAAAGATTATTCCGAACTGGATGCCGCACAGCGTGAGTATGAAAAGCAGTTACTTATAGAATATGAAACTATCATAAACGAACTTTATTCGGAGGTGACCGTAGATGGTTGATATGAACGAAAAGGTTAACACCATCCGAAAAGTATTCGCTGAGAAAAAGGAAAAGGCGAATGATTTAGATATCGTCGTTTCCGAAATTATGAAACTTCCATACGGTCAACTTAAAAAGGTTTTAACCGAAGAAGTTTTAATTGTATTAGCGAAATATGGTTATACCGAATAAGAAAGTTGGTGAGTAACCATTTACACAGACTTTACAGATGAACAGTTTGAGCAATTAGAGGAAGAAGAACGAAAGATTATAGATGAAACCGTAGCGGCCATTATTCTTATCTTAGCTAATACCAAAGACGAGATAGATAAAGAACTGCGTGACTTCTACTATAAGTACGGTCGAGATGGTGTGGTTACTTACAAAGAAGCTAGAAAGTGGGTTAGTAAAGAAGATCACCAACGGCGATTGACCGCACTGTTAACATTCTTAACCTTACAACTTAATTCAGCATTGAGCGACATAAAGGGTGAATTTGAAAAAATGTTAAAGCTGGTTATCGATAAAGAAACTGGCTTTTTTGATGAAGAAGTAGATGTTGAAGATGTTCTAGCTACGATTTGGGGTTCGGATGATTCTAATTGGTTAAAACGACTTGAAGATGATGTTGCATTATGGATAGCTTATATAGCTACAGACTTGAAACGAGCAATGTTACAGCAAAAACACCTTGATAGTGTGTTAAAGCAGTTGGACAAGCGGTTTACCAGTATGGATTCCATAATCGAAACACTTGGTTTAACCGAGTCTACCGCAATTGGATCGATTGCTCGTAGACTGATATTCGCCAAACTTGGTATTACTAAATACCGATTCTATACCGAACCAGATGAACGGCGGTGTGAAACTTGCGGTTCTATGCACGGTTTAATTTTCCCAATATCCGCTTATGAAGTTGGTGTAACGGCAAGTCCGATGCACCCACGATGTAGATGTTGGGAAGTTCCAATTGTGGACTAAGGCGCAAGCCTTTTCCTATATAGTGGGTGTGGGTGGAATCCTCCCCCCACCCACACCTTTTCACACATTATATTGGGAGGTATTAATGTGTTAGACGATTTCACTTTAATAGACACAAAATTTGAAGACTTACCTTACTTAAACATCTATCCATTGGGAGATGTCCACATCGGCTCAAAAGAGTTCGATTTGGAGTTATTCAAAGAATGGATAGAAACAGTTAAGGGCGACCCGAACGGTGTGGTCGTAATCATTGGTGATATGCTTAATATGGGATTACGAAATTCCAAGTCCAATGTTTACGAAGAAACACTTTCGCCAATGGAACAAAAGGAACTCTGCTATGAGTTATTAAGTCCCATTGCAGACAAGATCATCGCTGGATGTTCTGGAAATCACGAGTACCGGGCAGTTAAAGAGGTTGGTATGAATCCTCTATATGATGTTTTCTGCCGTATGCGTATCGAGGACAGATACAGAGAAAACGCTTGTTTTATAAAGTTAACTGTGGGGAAACAAGGTAAGAATCCAAACACTTATGGTGTTGTTCTCACACATGGATCGTCCAAGAATAAGGACGAACAATGGACTTATTCGGTCGACGGTTGCGACTGCTTTATCAGCGGTCATACACATCTTGGAACACACCAACCTTGCGGTAAAATCCGAATGGATTTAACCCATAACAAAGTTAAGACGGTGGGCTACCAACACATAGTAGTCTTACCATTCCAACGCTACGGTGGTTATGCTATCCGTGGCAAATATATGCCTAATCACATTGGGCAGTTCCAACGTATCACATTCGACGGTACATCCAAACGAGTGGGATACACTTACTTTTAATTGTCTAGTAAGACGAAAAATTACAACTCTATGTGGCGCAACCACGAAAAAAAGCGAGGGAGTATATAAATTATGAAGCGAGATTTTTTGAAGAACTTAGGTATTGAGGATGCCGAAATTATTAGTAAGATTCTGGACGAAAACTCTGCCGACATTGGTCGAGCAAAAGGTGAGTTACAGACTTACAAAGACAAAGTAACCGACTTAGAGGGTCAATTACAGACCAAGAATGGTGAGATTGCTACCTTACAACAGAAGGTTGGCGATACTGATGCACTTAACCAACAGATTGCACAATTAACTACTGATAAGACCAATCTGACCAATGAACTTAATACCAAGGTAACTCAAATTAAGAAAGACCATGCGATTGAGGGTCGTATTCGTGATCGTAAGGGCAAGAACGTTAAGGCAATTAAGGCTTTATTAGATAATGAAAAGATTACTTACGAGAACGAAGTGTTAGGTGGTATTGACGATCAGTTAGATGCTCTGGCTAGTGCCGAAGATAGTTCCATGCTGTTTGGCGATGCTACTTCCGCTCCATCTGGCACTCATGCTGGTAGACCCAATTCTAGTGGTTCTAATAATCCTACAGCTAAGACATTTGCGGAAGCTATCGCAAATAATCTTAGTAAAAACAAACGATAACTTGAATTAAGAAAGGTGATTAAATTATGGCTGTTACTTTAGCACAGGCAAAGTTAAATGTTACTGATGATCTGCAACTTGGTATTATTGACGAGTTTGCAAAGAGTTCTTTCCTTCTGAACAACATTCCATTCGATGATTGTGTTTCCCCCGTTGGTGGTGGCGCAACTCTGACTTATGGTTATACTCGACTGATTACTCAGCCTACCGCTGCTTTCCGTGCAGTGAATAGCGAGTACGCTACCCACGAGGTTCAGAAGCAGCGTTATACCACTGATCTGAAGGTCTTCGGTGGTGCTTACGAGGTCGACCGCATTATCGCTGGTATGGGTGGTATTGCTGACGAGGTTGCTCTGCAATCCGCTCAGAAGGTTAAGGCCGCTTCTGCTCTGTTCTCCGATACCATTATCAATGGTAACTCCTCCACCGATGCTAATGTGTTCGATGGTCTGGATGTCGCTGTTACTGGTTCTGACACCGAGTTCGTTCCTTCTGCCGCTATCGATCTGTCCACTTCCGAGGCCGTGACTGCAAATGCGGTTGCTTTCGTTGATGCCGTGGATGAGTGGCTGGCTACTATGGATGGTGTTGATGCCATCATGTGTAATGCCAAGATGCTGGCTAAGTTCCGGGCTGTTGCTCGTCGCATGGGTATGTACCAAGTTAAGATGAACGACTTCGGTCAGAAGGTCGAGTACTACGGTGAAACTCCTCTGGTCGACCTTGGTGCTAAGGCTGGTACTAACGATCCTATCGTTGCTATCGATGGCTCTGGCGAAACCTCCATGTACGCAGTCCGTTTCGGTATTGATGGTTTCCACGCTATCTCTATGGCTGGTCAGCCCCCTGTGAAGATTTGGCTGCCCGACTTCTCCACTGCTGGTGCAGTTAAGAAGGGTGAGGTCGAAATGGTCGCTGGTTGCGCCTTAAAGTCTACCAAGGCCGCTGGTGCTTTCCGTAAGATCAAGGTTCAGTAAGATAATTTGCTGGTAATTTGCTAGGGGCAGAAATGTCCCTAGCAAACTTCTTTAGAAAGGATTGATTATATGCGTACCGAAGTTAAGTACGAGAATCAAGTGTGGGGCGAACCCATCGCTGGTGAGCGGTTATCCACTAACGGTCACTACACTGGCGAGCATAAGGGTACTCCCATGCAAGATGCCAAGGACAGTTCCGCTAATGTCGCTCATTATGTCGAGGGTGCTACTGTTCGTTATGGCACTATGACCCAAGATGCTATTGAGGGTAGCACTCCAAAGGTTGTTGAGTAATTCAATTAGGGGGAGGATATTATGAAGATTTATGCACCAGTTAAAGATGCTAATGGTGTATGGGCTTCCGTCCGATTTGTAAACGGTGTTGGTGAAACCGATAACCCACGGCTCATTGAATGGTTCGTAAAGCACGGTTATACATTGGAACACGATTTCGTTGAAAAATGTGAAGAAATACCACAATCGGTATTTGAATTATGTGAAGAACCAGAAGAAGACGAAATGATGGGTTACAATGAACGAAAACCGAACTTTGAAGACATGACTCCGAATGAACTTAGAGAATGGGCGAAAGCTAATGGTTTAGGTGGAGTTATTAAGAACACACGAAACAAGGAAAAGTTGCTTGAATTAATTAGGGGGTGAGTAAATGGTTGTTAGAGAGGATATAGTTAGTCGTCTTAAACAACTTGGTTATACTGCTACTAAAGAAGACGATGAGCAGATCGACTTTGAGTTAAATAAGACAATTAATTATGTGAAGAACTACTGCAACATTACTGACATTCCAGAAATCCTCGATTTACGGATTGTTGACAGGGTTTGCGCCTACTTCCTTTATAATAAGAAGAACTCTGGTACTTTGGAAGGTTTCAATTATGATGCCGTTATAAAGGAAATTAAAGAGGGCGACACTATGGTCAGATATGCCGTTGGTCAAGGTGAGGATACCCCGGAAAATCGCTTCGATGGTTTTGTTAAGCAACTTGAACGTGGTTTCGATAAGTGGATTACACCACACCGTAGACTGAGGTGGTAACGTGCCAATAAATCCAGATTATAGTGCGATAAATGCCACTAATCCATTAGCAACACTGTGGACTGGTCGATGTACGATTTATGAGTACCAAGATGTATTGAATTGGGAAACAAAGCAAACTACTCAAAAAGAAGTTGCCGTTTTGGTAGATGAACCGTGCCGAATATCATATCGTCACGAACAAGCTACTAATATACGAAATGGTGCTGCTGTAGTTTCTCAAGCTATTATCTTACACATTCGACCAGACTTAATCGTCAATCCCGGTTCGGTAATTGAGATAACTCAACACGGTAAGACTTGTAAATACAAAGGTTCTGGACAACCAGCGGTATATTGTAATCACCAAGAAATTATTTTGGAGTTGTACAATAATGAGGCTTAATTGGGATATACACGAGTGGGAAGATTTCGCAAAACGAATTGGTAATACCGCTAGGTTTAATATCGCTTGTAAAAAAGCCACAAAGGAGATTGCTAAAGCACTCCAAGAAATGCTTTTCGATCAAACACCAGTGAAAACTGGACAACTGGCGGCTGGTTGGGGAAATAATCATTTTACCATTATTTCCTTACAAAACAAATACGAGATCACTTTAACAAACGATGTAGCATACGCTACCGCTGTTAACGATGGTCATAAGTCGTATAACCAATACGGTGGCCCATATGAAGTCAAGCATAGAACCGTTCCATATACCCAAGGTAACTCCGGGAAAACATTCGTATTCGGTCATTTTTTTGTTGAAAAAAGTATCTTGCTGTTACAAAACAGTAATGAATTAGAAAATATCTTATATAAAGAATTAGAAAAATGGTTTGCGTGGTGTATTAATGGTTAATGAAATGCTCAAAGGTATCAGTAACCAATTATACGATGTATTTGGTTCTGATTATAAATACTATGTTGAGAATGTGGAACAGAAGTTAACTAAACCGTGCTTCACCATTGATTCTATTATTCCGTTACAACGCTCTAAAAGTAGAGTGCTGTACGATAGAACAATTCCTGTGGTGGTACATTACTTTACCGCCGATAAGGAAAACACTAAGAAGGACTGCTATCAAAAAGCAGAACTTATAGTTGAAGCATTGGAGTATGTTCCATTCCAAGGTTATTTAATCCGTGGTGAAAATATAAGTTATCAGATTATAGACGATGTTTTACAAGTGTTTGTGACTTATAAATTTACCACAAGAAAAGTTAATTCCAATGAAGACAACATGGATACGTTGGATAATGCCGATGTGTCTGTAAAGTAATTGATGAAAGGATGATTGTATGTTAGGTGGCGGTGTTTTCGTTACCCAAAACAAGACCTTACCCGGTTCTTACATTAACATTGTAAATGCTAGTGCAGCTAGTTCCGCTATTAGCGACCGTGGTGTGGTTGCAATTGCATTACCTCTTAACAAGTCCGCTGGTAAGATTATCACTATTACCAGAGTGCAGTTTGTGAACGATTGCGAGGAACTGTTAGGTAAGAAATATGATTCTGCCGATGTTGCCCCTCTGCGTGAGATTTTCCTCCATGCTAACAAGGTTCACATTTACGACCTTGGTACTGATGGTACTGTGGAAGCGGTTGTTAAGGCATTTGAACCTTATGAGTTCAATGTCCTGTGTGCATACACTGATGTTGCCGAAGATGTTACTGCTTATATGGCCGCAGTTAAGTCTTGGCGAGAGGACTTAGGTAAGAAGTGCCAAGTGGTTGTTTACAACCAGACTAAGCCCGATAACGAAGGTGTTATCAACGTTGTTTCTACTGTTTCCGATGAAGATGCAGAAGAGTTTGTCTTAGTTGCTTGGGTGGCTGGTGCAGAAGCTGGCTGTAAGATCAACGAGTCTTGCACTAATAAGCTGTACGATGGTGAGTACTCTGTTGTCGCTAATAAGACTCAGACTGAGTTAGAAGAGTGCATTAAGGCTGGTCAGATTGCTTTCCATATGGTTTACGGCGATGTTCGTCTGCTGGAAGATGTTAACTCTTTAACTACTACCACCGATGAGAAGGGTGAAGACTTCAAGTACAACCAGACCATTCGTGTTATCGATCAGATTGCGAACGATATTGCGAAGCTGTTCAATACCAAGTACCTTGGTCGTATTCCTAACAACCAGTCTGGTCGTATGAGTCTGTGGGGCGATATTGTTGCACATCACAGAGTATTAGAGAGCATTAGTGCCATTGATGCTTTCGATGCCACTAAGCTGACTGTCGAACAGGGTGCTACCAAGAAGTCCGTGGTTATTCACGACTCCATTACCGTTATGAACGCTATGGCACAACTGTACATGACTGTCGTGGTTCAGTAAGTTCAGTAAAGGGGGTTAAGATATTATGGCTCAAACTATGCACGCTCGTAATGCGGTTTCCGCTAAGATGGCTGAGTGCTATGTCACCATCGATGGCAACCGCTACAACTTTATGTCCGCTATTAACGTGGAAGTTACCTTTGAGAAGGAAAAGACCGAAGTGCCTATTCTTGGTCGTATGAACCGTGGCCACAAGTCCACCAGTTCCAACATTACTGGTAGTGCTGAGTTCCATCTGAATACTTCTATTTGGAGAGAACTGGCTTATCGTTTCCAAGAAACTGGCGAGGACTTATACTTCGATATGCAGATCACCAACGAGGATGTTACCGCTTCCGATGTTGGTAGACAGACTATTATTCTGTATGACTGCAACTTTGACTCCGTCATTCTGGCAGCTTTCGATGCTGACAGTGACGATTCTCTGACTGAGAGCATGGACTTCACCGCAGAACGTTTTGAGATGCCCGAGAAGTTCAACCTCATGGACGGTATGCTGTAAGCAAATATTAAATAACTTAAGCGGACGGGGTGTACAACTTCGTCCGCTCATTTAATTAAATTGGGAGGATTTAATAATGTCTAATTTTTCTGTTTTTATGGCTGGTGCAGCCGCTAAGAAGGAAACCGTTAAGTATGTTGCTTCCAAGCGATATGCTGAAAAGGGTAAGCCTGTTGAATGGGAAATTAAGCCCATTGACTCCGATCTGGACGAAGCACTTCGTAAGGATTGTACTAAGCGAGTTCCAATTCCCGGTAAGCGTGGTCAGTACAACCAAGAAACTGATACCGATAAGTACATTGGTAAGATGTGTGTCGCTTGTACCGTTTATCCTAACTTAAACGATGCTGAACTCCAAGATGCTTTTGGTGTTAAGAGTGCCGATGCTCTGTTAAAGAAAATGCTTCTGCCCGGTGAATATACCGAATATAAAGCAAAGGTCATGGAAGTCAATGGCTATGATATGAGCATGGAAGAACTGGTGGATGACGCAAAAAACTAATTAAAGAGGGCGATAGTGAAGCTAACATAGCTTACTATTGCCTTCACAAATTCCACTGGAAACCTACCGTGTTCTTGAACTTATCGAGGGAGGAAAAGGCTTTTATTACTGCTTGTATTCAACTCAAGTCTGATGCTGAGAAAGAACAAGAAAAGAAATTAAAAGCAAAGCGACCTCGTAAAAGGTAGGTGCTTTAATTGGCGAATAAAACGTTAAACGCAAGGGTTAAAATCGACACTAGGTCTGCTGTGTCGAGTTTAACAAGACTTGAAAGGAAAATACTCGCTGTTAACAGAGCGATCAATAGAACTTCTTCACAAATAAACAGTGCGGCTACTGCTACAAATAGATGGAACACGGCGGTAAGAAACGTAGTTAATAATGTGAATCGAATTAATACTACCAACATTAGATGCGCCGACTCTGCGTATAGAATGAGGGATGCGTATAACTCTAGTAATACTGCCGCAAATAGATTATTACATACAGTAAGATCGTTAGCCGCAACTTATCTAGGCATAATGGGCATGAGGGCCGTTATTGGTGCTTCTGACACGATTACCTCTTCCGAAAACAGACTTAATAACTTACCGGGTGGAAGTCCAGAACTTACACAAGAAACACTCGATAAGATATACGCATCTTCTCAAAGAAGTCGATCTGGCTATGCTGATAATTTAGCCAACGTATCGAAACTTATGACTCTAGCTGGCGGTGCATTTGATAACAATATAGACAATGCCATTAAGTTCCAAGAAATAATGTCTAAGGCTTATACCGTTGGTGGTGCTAGTGCCGCTGAACAAGCATCGTCTATGTATCAGATGGTTCAAGCATTAGGTTCTGGTGTCTTACAAGGTGACGAACTTCGGTCTGTTCGTGAAGGTGCGCCACTTGCTTATAAGGCAATTGAAAAGTTTGCTCAAGGTGTGTACAACACGGATGAATCGTTAAAAGAGTTAGCATCTCAAGGTAAGATCACATCTGCCATTGTTGTTGCGGCAATCATGGACATGGAAAATGGTGTAGATAACATAAATGACAAGTTTGAAAACACCAAAATGACCTTTGCGCAAGCGTGGACGAGTATCAAAAACATAGCACTTAAGGCTTTTGAACCAGTGTTACAAATGATAAACGATGCCTTGAATAGTGATGCTGGACAAGCGATAATCGTTGGAATCGGTAACGCATTAGTTTGGTTAGCCAATACCACATTGAAGGTCGGACAACTGATTGGTGCTTTCTTTGATTGGTGTGCAGAGCATACTGAACAAGTAAAACGAGTAATCATAACTGCGTTAATTATGATTGCTGGATATTTAACATATACGGCAATAGCGGCAATTGTGAATTTCGTAGCTACAAATTGGGCGATTTTACTTGTTGTTGGAGCGGTTGTTCTCCTTATTTATGCTATGTATAAACTTGGAATGACAACCGAACAAATTGTCGGCGGTATCTGCGGCACGGTGATGTTCTTAGCATATCTCATTTGGGACATAATCGTGTGGGTGATTACAATTGTCTATTATGCAGTTGCCATAATTTGGGATGCGATTGTCGTGCTTGGTAGTGCTATTTTGAAACTCATTATCGGTATTGGTGCTGGTTTATTAGTGGCCATCCAAATGATCTTGCAATTAATCATGTGGTTAGTCACTACTATTTGGGCTATTTTGGTAACCATCTATGATGCTATATATTCCGTTGTTAAGGGTATATGGGGCATTTTCAAAGGATTAGTCGTTGGTATTTATCAATTATTTGTCTGGCTCGGAGATGCTGTCTTATATATCTTACTCGGAATCGCAAAAGCCATAGATGCTGTTTTCGGTTCTGAATTAAGTAAAACAGTAGGCGGCTGGATTGATAAACTCGATGATTCCGTTGGTAAATTAAACGAAAAATTAGACCCAAAAGGTGAATTTGAAGACATAGGCGATCAGTGGAAAACTTCTTACGGTCAGCTTGGAGATATGTACGCTGGTAACGGCGAATACGATGACTTCAACATCACCGATAACATGAGTAATGTTATTAACGGCGCTGGTAATTTAATGAGCGGTATTGATGAGGGTAAAATCGATTTAATACTCGATCCTACAGCCCTTGATAATTGGGCATTAGGTAATACAATTAATCCGCTTGACGGATGGGATAAGGGTTATGCTTTCGGAAGTGATTTGGGAAAAGATTTAGAAAGCATGATTGACTTTTTCAAAAACCCAAGCCTCACCATAAACGGATTAATCGATCCGACAGACCCGGCCTATGCGCTCAATTCCAGCTACGATCCTAATGATTTGTTATCTAGTTTAGAAGGTATTGACTCCAACGTTGGTGACATTAAGGACTCTATGGACTTATCCAACGATGATTTAGAATATCTTCGTAAGATTGCGGACATGGAGTGGAGAAACGAGTTCACAACTGCTGAAATCCGTGTCGATATGACCAATAACAACACAGTTAGCAGTGAACGTGATCTGGATGGCATCGTTGAATATCTGTCCGATGTTCTGAAAGAGGAAATGACTAGCGTAGCTTACGGAGTTCATTATTAACATTAAAGGGGGTTATTAAATGGCTTATAAAGGTTATCATTTTTTTGTTGGTAATTTGGAAATGCCGTATGCCCCCTCCAAACTCAAAGTTATTATTGGTTCAAACAACAAAACTGTTGATTTAATCAATGGTAGCGAAATCAACATTCTTAAGAATCCTAAATTAACAGAGATCGAATTTGATGTTGAGTTACCGAGGGGCAGACAGTACCCATTTGCTAATACGTTAACTTCTTCAAAAACGTACACTGATTATTTTGAACAGTTAATGGTGAAAAAAACACCAGTCAAGTTAGTCATTACCAGACCAAACCCATCTATTAGAACTGGTATTGGTGGTACGATTAAAGATTTTGAAAGTACTGTTCTTACGGTTAGTTTGGAAGGTTACACTTTAGAGGAAGATGCCGAAAACGCATACGATGTTAAGGTTTCTTTGAAATTCAAACAATATGTTTCTTACGGAATAAAGAAAACAGTTATCACGACTACTACCAAACCAAATACGAATACTAATAATGGTGGTAATAAAGTTACTGTTTCCACTCCACCAAGGCCAGTTGTTAGTAACAAGAGTTACATAGTTAAATCTGGCGACTGTTTGTGGAATATCGCAAGACAGTTCTATGGGGATAGCACCAAATGGACAACGATTTATAATGCTAACAAATCGATTATTGAAAAGACCGCTCAACAATACGGTAAGAAAAGTTCCAGTAATGGTCATTGGATTTACCCCGGAACTGCATTAACGATTCCAATGAGTTAAGTTACGTTGGAGGTGACGATATTTGGCAACAACTATTGATAGTAATTTCAATGGTGAATTTACTGTTTTGATTAACCATAGAACAGGCAGCGGTTATGAGTTAATAACTCCTGTTGTAGAAGACGGTGTTACGTGGGAAACTGACAGACAAGGTTCGCCCGGTAAACTCACCTTCAAAGTTTTCTCCGACAAAAATAAAGAACTGAATTTCCAAGAGGGCGATACAGTTGCTCTTAAATACCAAAGTGGAAGTAGCGGTTCTGTACTGGTATTCAACGGTTATATTTTCACTAAAAAGCGAAAGAAAGACGGTTGGATAGAAGTTACGGCTTATGACCAGTTGCGATATTTTAAGAATAAAGCAACTTATGTTTATACCAACAAAAAAGCCAGTGATGTGGTTAAAATGATTGCCAATGACTATAGCCTTTCGATTGGTAGTATTGCCAATACAAGCTATGTCATTGGTAATAGAGTAGAAGACAACCAGAGTTTATTCGATATAATCCAGAACGCATTAGATTTAACTCTTATTAGTACAAACAATCTGTATGTACTATATTCAGATAACAACAAGTTATATCTCCGTGATGCGTATGACTTGAGAACCGATGTTGTTATTAACGAATCAGTAGCAGAAGACTTCGACTATTCTTCCAGTATCGATGAGGAAACTTACACCGAAATCGAACTGTACTACGACAATGACGAAACCAATAAACGTGAGTATTATAACGCACTAGATACCGACAACATGGGTAAGTGGGGTAGATTACGATACACCGAGAGTATTCAAAACCCAGCTAACGCAAAAGATAGAGCGAACAAAATGCTGAAACTCTACAATCGAGAAACAAAGAAACTTAAAGTTAAAGGTGCGTTTGGAGATTATCGTTGTAGGGCCGGGGCTAGTGTCATTGTTCAATTGGACTTAGGCGACACCACTGTGTCCAACTATATGTTAATTGAAAAAGCGACACATACCTTTAAGAAAGGTGAGTACCGTATGGACTTAACACTAGGCGGTACTACTGAGTTCACAGCATGAGTAGTGGAATCTTAGATACTATCAAAAGGGTTGCTTTGAGCGCATTTGAGGCCAGTAACCCGGTTAAGTTACTGTTCGGTAAAGTAATCTCAACTGATCCAATTAAGATACAAGTCGGTGAGTACTTAACACTTACAAAAGAGTTTCTAGTCATTAATGGTAGTGTATCTGTTGGTGATACGATTACGTTGATCCGCTGTCAAGGTGGTCAAAAATACGTGGTTCTAGGCACTAGAGTCGGTTATGTGGAAAACACCGTGTATGTCGGCGGTGGTGAAGTCCTTCCAGACGGAACTATTGTTGGCGGTGGAAATGGTAGCGGCAACGCTGTTGCTAGTGGTGATTGGAGATTGCCATATAGCGGTAGTTACGTTATGACTTCCAAATTCGGTGAAGTCCGCAGCGGTGGTAGAACACACAAGGGTGTCGACTTGGTTGGTCAAGGTAGTAAACTCATTTATCCAGTCAACAGCGGAACTGTTACGGTTGGTTACGATTCTGGTGGTTACGGTAACTACGTGATCGTCAACCACGGTAATAACATTTGGAGTCTGTATGGACACATGAGTAAAGTCCACGTTAAGAGTGGACAAGTTGTTAACAAGAATACCATTTTAGGTGTGGAAGGTAGTACTGGTCGTTCGACTGGTTCTCACTTACACTTGGAAATCCGTAAAGGTAGCAACAGTTCTTCTAATACGGTTAACCCGTTAACATTCATAAGTAATAATTAAGAAAGGAGTGCGTTTCTATGGGTTTCGATTTAATCAAAACAATTCAAAAAGTTAGTGTTGAAGCTATCAATGAACACGCACTCCAAATCATGTTTGGTAAGGTGGAAACCGCTGACCCACTGGTTGTTAGAATCGGTGACAGTTGGCGGTTAACATCTGAATTTCTAGTTTTAGATACACCAGTCGAGGACGGAGAAGATGTAGTCGTAATCCAATACTCGACTGGTAACAAATACTTAGTATTAAGTACCATTGAGAAAGTTTACAGTAGTTCTGTTAATACTGGCGGTGTTGTAAACACTGGTTACAGCACAAGTGGTCAATGGAAGAACCTTGGTACTTTCAAGATCACACACTATTGTTGTGAGAGATATCCACATATTTGTAACGCTGGCCCACCTTACAAGACTGCGACTGGTACTACACCACACGTTGGTGGTTGTGCTGTTGATCCTAAAAAGATACCACTTGGTTCTTATATAAAAATCAACGATGTAGTTTATCACGCAGAAGATACTGGTGGTGCGATCAAAGGTAATCGAATTGATATCGTGGTGGAAACTCACAAAGAGGCTTTAGCAAAGGGTACTTACAAAGCACAAGTTTACTTAAAGGTTGGTGATTAAATGCTACCGAAGACTGAGAATATAGCGGATATCTACGAACTTGTTACGGAGTTTGAAGAAACCAACCGAGAAAAAAATAAAACGTTCGATATTGACGAAGTATTGGCCGCACACAAGGCCATCGATGATGCGACATCGTCTATTCTAGGTATCGGAAAGTTGGGTGTTTTAAGATTGAATACTTACAAAATCCAAACCAATATAACACCGATTAACGTTATCAGTGGTACGATAACTGGTTTAGAGTCTTTACAGCAAAGTATTTACATAATGCTTAATGTCGAATGTGACCAATATATCATATATCCGTACACTTACGGTTTACAGACAATAGATTTATTTGGTAAACCTAGTGACTACGTTATGGCGGTTATTCCAGAAAGAATTACCGAAACGTTATTAAGTGACGATAGAATAACTGGTGTTTCCGATTTTGAGTTTACTATACAAGGAAATAAACTCACAGTTAAGTTTGTTGTCCATTCAATCTATGGTGACATTGATGAAGAAACGGTGGTGATCTACTAATGTTTGAACAAAAAACATTTGAAAATATATTAAGTGATATGCTGACTTATGTCAGTAACCAAAATCCAGAGTTGGATGTGAGAACTGGTTCACTTATCTATACGGCTTTAGCCCCAATTGCTTTGGAATTAGAAACCGCTTATCACGAGATGGATATGATTATGGATGAAACATTCCTTGAAACCGCATCCAAAGAATACCTCGTTAAGCACGGTAACCAGATTGGTTTGGATATTAACGAAGCAACATACGCTCACGTAAAGGGTGAGTTTAACGTAGATGTTCCTATTGGTACTCGCTTCAACTTAGACGAGTTTAACTACAATGTAATTGCTAAGTTAACTGACCCAACTGAGGAATACCCTTACTACACGTTTGAACTGGTGTGCGAAACACCCGGTTCTGAACCGAACGGTTACTTGGGTGACCTTACCCCAATCAACTACGTTGCGAATCTTTCCCATGCTAAGTTACTTTCGGTAATTATCTATGGTGAAGACGAAGAGGAAACTGAAGCATTTAGATATCGGTTACAAGTCCACGTTAAGAATCCTCCTATTAACGGTAACATCTCTCAGTATAACGAGTGGTTGGCTGAATACGATGGTATTGGTAAATATCGAATACTTCCTACATGGAACGGTCGTAACACTGTTAAGCTGCTGGTGTTAAACTCCGAAGATAAGAGTGCTAGTGCTGAGTTAATCGAACAAATACAGAAATATTTCGATCCCCCAACTGCTCCAATCAACGATGATGTGAACGATGGTACTTATCCGCAAGGTCGTGGTATGGGCAACGGTCAAGCCCCAATTGGTGCGATTGTAACCGTTGAAACCATTTCCGAAGTTCCTGTTGTTGTTAATTGTAAGTTACGACTCAAGGATGGTTATAGTTACCCAACTGGTGTGGAAGAAGCGGTAAACGATTATCTTAAGTCCATTGCGTTGAATAAGACAACCATTGCTTATATGCCCATCTCAGCTGAGATTTACAATGCTGAGTCCGTTGAAGACATTGTAAGTTTAAGTATTTCGGTTAACGGCACAGTAATGGATACAGCTGTTACTCCTTTCATTCAAAGTGTGACTATCAGTGATAACCAGATTGCCGTTTTGGATACTGAGAATAGCGTTTGGGGTGTTTAACGATGGAGTTAAAAATTGATTACAATAAGCAGATGTTAAATTATTACCCCGAAGTAATTAAGTCGATTAGAGAGTTCCAGCATTTGATCTCGACTCAAAGTTTGGAAGTTGAGGAAATGCACAAGGAACTCACTAAGATACTTGCTAATGCTTATGTGAGTACAGCAGACGAACCGACAATCGTTAAATGGGAGCGGTTTTTCGGTATCACACCACTACCTCAAGGTGAGGATACACTTGAGCGGTGGCTGGAAGATAGGAAAGAAACCATTTTAGCTAGACTGTATAAAGTTGAAAAACTGAATACAAAGTCGATTGCTGATATCGTTAAAATATTCACTGGTGGTACTACAAAGTCTTATTTCAAAGACGGTGTGATATATGTACTTATTAACCCACCAGCTAACAGTAAGCAATTTAAGTTTACAAACGTAGAACAAGAGTTAAGTAAGAAAGTCCCGGCGCATTTACAATTCCAAGTCACTAGAAATTATTATACTTGGTTACAAACTAAGAACGATTACGTTACTTGGGGAGATGTAAATTCTGATCTTGCGAATTGGGATGAACTCTTATTTAAGTCCGCAGATGGAAACACGAGGTGATAGATAATGAGTACACGCACAAGTCGATTTGGCTTAATCAAGCCGGAATTACAAGATGCTGCCGACATCACTGCTTTTAATTTCAATTGGGATAAGATTGATGCACGATTAGGTGGAATTGGTGGAGTTGTGTCTGCAACTTCCACTGATGGTGAATCTTATGTAGCAACCGCAGAAGGTGTTACTGAGTTATACAATGGCCTTGAAATAACAATCGTACCAAGTATGACCAGCACCAACGCTGTTCCAACTCTGGATATTAACGGTTTGGGTGCTAAGTCCGTTAGAGTCCCACTGAGTATTAATACATCCGCAGTAGCTAGTCCTAAACTCGCTAATTTCTTTGTTAAAGGTCAACCAGTGAAGTTAATGTTTGATAGTGAGCATACTACCGCTGGTGTGTGGAAAACGGTCGATAAGCAAGTTGCTTCCGCACAAGACCTTTATGGTGAAGTTCCAATGGAAAGCGGTGGAACTGGTGCAAATAATGGTGCAGATGGTCTAAAGAATTTACTTTCCTCTGGTAACACAATTTTAAGTCCACATCAGTACGGAGATACTCTACCGGAAGCTGGTAATCCGGGTCGGATTTTCTTCTTAAAGTTGGAGGTGTAATTCGATGGCATTACAAACTATCGATTGCACAATTAACAATTGGTCTTGGTATTACATGGGTATCGAGTTTGGAACTGGTAACGTGTTTGAGGGTTGGAATTTACAAAACTCCGTATTTCTAGGAACTCAGCCATACGGAAATAATTTTTTATATGACCTTGTTTTAATAAAATTTACTACACCCTCTTACATGGGAACTTGTAAGAGTATTCATTTCGATATAGTGGGAGAAGGCCCGGGTGAAGCAATAATGGGTCAGTATCGATATGCGATAGCCACATCTAATTCATATAAGGACAGTTATATCCGAACTGGCGACCCTGTTTCAGAACCATCACAAATTGAAAGTGGAATAATCGATAAATACGATGGTATAGATGTAGTCGGTAGTAACAAATATTCGTTTGCATTTGAGTGTGATACCGACAAATTAAAACCAAATACCGTATATTATTTATATTTGTGGCCAAAAGGTACAACATCTAAAGATACAAGATTATTTTTATATAGAAGAAATGGTACTTTTACATTAAAGTATGCGAACGGTTTAGCCTATATCGATAATGGTGTTGAATTAGTACCATATCAAACTTATATCGATAACGGTGTTACTTTAGATTTATACACCCCTTATATAGATAATGGCACTGGTTGGGATATTTACAGTTAGAGGTGATTTACATGGATTTAGAACACGAACGGCGACTAACAGATGTTGAAGCACTTGCTAAACATAATAAAGAAGACATTGACCAATTAAAGAGTTCAACAGAAGCTATAAACCGCTTGGCAACCTCTATGGAAATCATGGCTACCAAACAGGAACAAGTCGCAACTACCGTAGAAAACTTAGATCACAAAGTTACTGCCCTTGAAGAAAAACCAGCTAAACGTTGGGATAGTTTAGTTGACAAACTAATTTGGGCCGTAGCTGGTGCTGTGGTCGCATTTATATTAACTAAAATCGGTTTATAATTTTATAAACCGATTTTAGATAAGTTTTATTTTGAAGGAGAATAACATGGCTAATCCGAATTTCAATGCCACTGTGTCCAGTAACGATATTTGGCGAGATTTAGATACTACTCGTTGTATAACAGACGATTTAGATGCAATTGAAGCTGATATCGCTGAAATGGAAACTGGTAAAGCCGATGCAGACCACGCTCATAGCTACAACGACTTGAGCGATAAACCAACTATACCAACAATCCCAACTTCTTTACCGGCTAACGGTGGTGATGCTGATACTGTGGGTGGTAAAACCCCTAGTGACTTCGCCAATGCTGTACATGACCATGATAACGATTATATAGCTAAATCTTTACAGTTTACACGAGATACGGGAGATGTTGAATTTTCTTTTAATGCTAATTCTGGTGTAAACATTCTTACTGAAATCAACAATTGGAGTAAAGGTTTTCATACCGCTTATGCTGTTTCTGGAACATTGGGTAATCCTACGGCAAATGACTCTTTCCGTTATCTTGTACATAAAACAAGTGCGAACATTGGTTGGGTTTTAGCTTTCGGAGGTCAAGGTTGTATCTATGTCAATTACGATCACAACGGCACATTCCGTGGTTGGCGGTGTATCCACGATGCTTACGGTACGAGATTATGGGCTGGTTCTTATTATATGGCAGCAGAACATATAGTAACACCTACCAAAAAATTAAGCGAATGTAATCATGGTTGGATATTAGTATGGAGTGACTATGATGCAGATACTTCCACTGTTAACTCATTCGACCAGTGTACTTGCGTTATCCCAAAGAAAAATGCGGCTGGTCAAAATTGGAACGGTGAGGGCTATATGTGTGTCTTACCATCATATTCCGATGAAGAAGGTAATACAGACCTAATTATCATAAAGAATATCAACGTTTACGACGATAAGTTGGTCGGCAAAGACAAAAATAGAACAGGCGATGGACGTAGAGATATAGTCCTTCGTGCAGTTTACGAATTTTAAGGAGGATTTAATCATGGCAGATTGGTTAATTAGAGCAATTAAAACTTTCGTACAGGCTTTCTTCGGTGTGCTTATTCCAGAGGTTTGCGTAGTTCTGAACGGCGGTTTTCCAGAGGACTTTAACACCGCTTGGATTGTGTTAAGCCCCTTTGTGGCTTCCTCTCTGGCCGCAGGTATTTCTGCAACTTGGAATATCATTAACGAAAATCTTAACGTAGCTAACTAAAATTTACAGATTATTCATAAAATAGTAATATTTTGTGAGTATAATATTATTAGTGGATAGTGATTGCAACACGAAAAGGGTGGAACTCCGACCACCCTTCCACTAATATTTATTATCGGAGTGTTTACACGGAGGTAAACATGGAACACGGACAATATAAGACTAGATTGTATCGAATCTGGAAAGACATGAAAACACGTTGCTACAATCCAAGTTACAATGCTTATTCTAACTATGGTGGTAGAGGAATTAATGTCTGCGAAGATTGGAAATTTAGTTTTGTGGCGTTTTACAAGTGGGCAATGGCTAACGGATATTCGGAAGAATTGACTCTGGACAGAAAGAATAATAACGGAGATTATTCGCCTAGTAATTGCAGATGGGTTAATATTAAAACACAAGCGAATAACAGGCGAACAAACCACCTTATTGAATACAACGGTGAAATTCATACCATTGCTATATGGGCTGATCTGTTGGGATTAAAGAAGAATACTTTAACTGCCAGATTGTCAAGAGGATGGTCTATTGAAAGAGCGTTGACCACTAAAATTAAATAAAAGACTTCACACAGCCTACAAAAACACCGTAAACCACGGTTATCAAGGCTTTGTAACTTTCTTATGATGAAAATTTAAGTACCCTACAAACCCCGTCATCTCAATGGTGACGGGGTCTTTTTTTGT
>JAEIGA010000701.1_pt1 | contig 49750 bp, 46 predicted proteins | sample 9270691 | NCBI WGS metagenome assembly JAEIGA01 (sample SAMN17057246, study PRJNA624740) | gut metagenome | biome: biome; isolation source: fecal sample | host: Bos grunniens | place: China: Xizang | collected 2019 | reverse complement strand
GGTGAAAAGTGGGACTGGCATTTTGGCCCCTCGACTACAGGCAACGAGGAATTTATCCTCAACAGCTATAATGAAAAAGATGGAACAATCAAGGTCCTGGACTTGGATAGCAAAACAGGTAAGATCATAGATGTTGATGTGCAAAGCTGCTTCACTTATCGTTACATATATGTACGAATTTTCCCTCCATACATCGAAGAAGAATAATACCATATAATGAAATTGAGGATTTCATATATATTCATTATCATTTCCTTCTTCCTAATCCTTTTTACAGGATGCAGGAAGGAGGAATTTGATTTAAAGCATAGCAATGCACGTGTAGAGGTGGTCCTTTCGCCCGAAGGAGTTGGTGACCAGGGTTATAATGATAAGATCCTGAGAGGATTACAGCAGGCTGCTGGAAAGTATGGGTTTACGCTGGCTTTGCATATTCCTGATGAGAAGGAACAAGGCATACAGATTTATGATGACTGGCTCAATACTCCACTTGATGATGACTGCGAGCGGTCCCTGTTTGTATTTTCAGGAAGCGAGTACGAGTATCTGCTCGAAGATCTTACCCTTCCGGATGATATCCGAAAGGATGTGCTGATGTTTGAGACCGAGAGGGAGGTAGAGGGTATATACACTTTCTTCGTAGGCTGTTATGCTGCAAGTTATCTTGCTGGAGCAACCAGTGTGTTTGATAATGAAGGAGAAGAGCAGAAGGCATTGGTGATTGCTGCCAATCCTCACGACAGACAGGTCAGGCGTGCGGTAGAAGGATATCGGGACGGATACCTAGCTGCAGGAGGCAACGGATGTGATGTCCACTATCTGAGCGAGGAACCGGATGGAGGATACCGGATGCAGGATGAGGCCTATCGCTTCTGTCTGGAAAACGACGGAAACTATATGTACTACTTTTCAGCTGCTGGAGCATCGAATAAAGGAGTGTACCGCTTTTCGCGCGAACACTCGAATCTGGCCGTAGGTATGGACGACGATATGGGTTTCTTCTCATCTATGATTACAATGTCTGTGGTGAAGCATATGGACAAAGTTGTTGTTGATGTGCTTGGTGATCTGCTGAATAACAATGAGATTCCATACCATCAGAAATTTATCTATTCATCGGGATATGAGGAGCTGGTATATTCGGCTGAATTTACCGAGGATTGGTTTCTGGATATTTCAGATATCAGAAAACGTATTGTAGAAATAGAGCAGAGTTATGAGGAATCTTTACAATAGTATTTTGATCCTTCTGCTATGCATAAGCAGTCTTATGTCGTGCGAGAAATCACCGATGGAAGACACGACAGGGCTGAAGGAAGTGAGAATCGCGGTGGTTCTTCCTGAAAAGGACCGTGAGCCTATCTGGAATAATGCTTTGGAATGGGCTGCGGAGAATATCAGGAAGGCAGACATTGGGGTAAAGGTGGTCTATGAGTGGGTAGATGAGGAATCAGCAGATCTCACTAAAGTAGGAGCAACCCTTTCTGAGCGCGAGGATATCCGGAGCATCATCGGTTGCAATGTTTCTGCAAATACGCAGACGCTTGCCTTTGCCCTTGCAAGAAAGAAGCAGAATATCAAACCTCTGTTCACTTTCTCGACTTCACAGGAGTTGCCCAGAATCTTCGGGCATTGAGGATTCCTCTGGGGTTTGTGTGAGACTGATATCTCACAGAGTGAAATCATTCTTTCCTGTCTTTCCAATGAGCATCCAGGACTCAAGAAGGTGGCTCTGCTGGCCTCTGATGATATATATGGACAGACTTTTGTGGATTGGTTTGCCTTTCAGGCAGTGGAACTGAATCTGGAGCCGGTCTGCATCGAGACTTATAAGAAATCCGGCGAGCTTGAAGGTTGCCTTGAGCGGATTATAGACAGCGGTGCTGATGCTATCGTGTGTGTACCGGCTGCTGCGGAGGATGTGGTACCTGTCCAGAATTATATTGATGACTTCATTTACAACTCAGAATCCTGGCGATATATAGCATTGATGTTTGCTGATAAGGCATATAATAAATCCATTCTGAGTGGCGAACATCCTGTGGATTTCATTTCAGGACTTGCGCCTGCCAGCCATCCCGGCTCCGGTTTCGATGTTTCCTACGATGCCCTATATGGCAGAGTGCCGTTTGCAGGTGAGGCTCAGGTGTATGATGCGGTACTGATCACCGTCCTTGCTTCCATCTGGGCCGAGAAGAATGATGTAGAGGACCTCAACAAGGCTATAGCGGCTTTGCTCAATGGAACAGCCACGACTCAGGGAGGATGGACTGCCGGTATGATTGCCAATTATCATAGGCAGATTCAGGCTGGCGAGACTCCTGCTATAAGCGGTGCAACGGGAACGCTGGATTTTGATTCACAGTATTATACTACCATCCGTTCGACATCGTATGCCCATTGGATTACTCATAATGGCAAAATGGTAATCATAGATTATTACAGCCGAAACAGCGACGGTCATTCTTCTTCGCCTGTAGCTGCCTGGGAGTGGAAGAAGCAACATATGCAGGATGTCAGTGGAAACGGCTATGAAATCGATTATCCTGAACTGAAAGACAACTATGCGGTGCTTGTTGCTGCATCCAAGGGCTGGAAGAACTATCGTCATCAGGCAGATGTTTTGGGAATGTATCATTACCTGAAAGGAAAGGGATATGATGACGACCATATCATCCTGATCATAGCAGACGATATAGCCTATAACGAAAAGAATCCTTCACAGGGCGTGGTCCGCAGGGAGATAGGTGGAGATAATTTGTATAAAGATCTGCAGATAGACTATAAGTTAGATGACTTTACTCTTGAGGACCTGAAGCAGATATTGACCGGTGATTCGTCCGAGGCTTATCCTGTGACATTGGCAAGCAGTGAGAATGATAATGTTCTCTTCTTCTGGAGCGGACACGGAACACAGCAGGGATGGAAATGGAAGGATGAGGATCTGAATACAGACTTCGCGAGGGCGCTGTTCTCCGATATGCAGTTCCGTAAGATGTTCGCCATTGTCGAGACTTGTTACTCAGGTGTGGTTGCACAGGATTGCACCGGTATTCCCGGCTTGCTGATGATGACTGCTGCCAATCCTTATGAAACATCCAAGGCTGATGCATTCGACAATGAGCTTCAGGCATATCTTTCCAATACTTTTACTTCGTCCATCCTGTCGTGGTTTGAGAGCAATCCGAATACTGTCATCCGCGACCTGTACCTGCATTCGTTTGACAAGACGAACGGTTCGCACGTGATGGTGTATAACTCGGATTATTATGGCAACTTGTATTGGAATGATATGAGTGAGTATTATCCGAAATCTATTAACTAGGAATTCCGGGTGATCTGTTTGAGTAAACGGCTGTAGTATATGATATTTTTTAGATTAGACCAATTTAACCCATTGACTATCTAATAATTATATTGCAAAGACCTTAAAATTCAGCCGTAACTTCAAGGCAGTTAACCACCTCATTAACACCATATTACGAAGCTCTAAGGTCGGATCAGTCGCAAAAGTATGTGTCTAAGGGCTTAACGTAAAATCCTGGCTGTTCAGGGTCCATCAGAACACTGGAACGCTTTCTGAAACGACCCGTTGAGCGGAAAAACTGGCTTGCAATGGCCTCCCGCCGCTCATTGGTACTGATTCCATACCCGTTGAGCGACTGGAGTGCAGCCAGATGATGATTTTCCGCTCAACGGGTTAGCTCAGCAAAGTCAAGACATTCAAACAAGTCTTCTTCCAGTTTACGGTCCAGACCGGTACTAGCTAAATTCACACCTTTCTGTTCATCAATAATATTCACCATCTGCTCTTCAGTAACATATGAGCTAGGTACGAACACCAGTCCTGGTTTCCCATAAAAACGGAAATTACTTGCATCAAACATTTTCCGTTTAGTCCTATATCTTGCCTTAAACATCAGAACCCCCATTACGCAAGGAACAGCAATTGCGAGCCATTTGTTGACAAACATCGATATTTGCAGATATGCAATAACGAAGGCAATCACCAGCATCAAATATGAGGCGACCAATAGGATTCCAAGACCGCTAGAAGAAGTTTCTTCAAATTCAACCACCATATAGATAGAAAAACAAAACTGCCACAGAATAAAAATAACAATCAGGTCTCCTTCTCTTGCAGGCATAATCTGCGTCAGGAGCAGGAAAACAGGCCAAGACCAGAATCCCGCCTCCCAATAAGGTAGAATATTCATTCTCTCGGTCACTCTCAGGCATATAATCATAGAATGATAGTAATTCACCACAATGAACAATGCCAAGGCCAAGAAATATACAATCGACAGTTTTCCGCTCACAAGCGGATTACAAAGAGAGCCGAGAGATTTCCCATCCATACAGATATAATAGAAGGAAAGCAGACACAAAGCCGCATAAGCCGAATATGTTCGGACCGGAGTTTCTTCAGGCCAATGACAATTATTATAAAGAACGATTGTAGCCAACAGAAGTATAGCACCTATCAGCGGCTCACTGATAAAAGGAAATAACTGAATATTCATCACTTGACTCTCCTATAAACATAAAGTTCGTGAATCTCCATTCGTTTGCGACTGTGAATCACATTCGACTTATATAAAGTTCGCCAATAATACGACCAACATACAATAAACGCACACCCATTTGCACAAAGAGACATTGCCTTTATCTAACAAATAGTCACTACCCCAAGAGTTAAAAGAGACAGAAATGCGCGGTCCAAACCAAGCCCATAATACGACATATGTAAAATATGCTAAAAACGGGTTAATATTATATGTATATGCAATGGCAATGAATATTAAAAGTAACAGTACAAATATTGCTTTCCAAAATAATGGCCATCTATTATAAACCATATACCATAGGGGCTGCAGAATAACACTGATCCGATGACTCCATACAGATGATATTGACATAGATTTAAATGGCTTGGTAAGAATATTTTTGATTTGTTTCTCATCCTGCAATTCTTGATTTAGTTTTAGATGAGAATCAATAAACATTGAAACCATAGCCTTTATGCTTCTCTTATCACTAAGGCATACGACATTCCAATTAATCTGTTTATCATCAAGGAAAAGCGCAGTACAGTAATTTTCATTGATTGAAATTTCAGGAAGTTCAAAGTCATAACCAGCCAATGCATCCTTAAAGACCTTCAGATTATCATCACTATCAATTAGAAAAATAGTTTTACCCATATATTTAAGTGTACATTGGCGCATTTCCCATAGACATCCTTCAGTATTCATAACTCGTAAAACAACCACTTTACTACGTTCTAGCAGAGTCTCTACCGAGATTTTCCAGTTATCATCAGAAGCATATATACACGAAGCTCCAATTGTTGTTGGTATAGCTGCGTCCGGATCACCTATACAATAAAATTTCGCGACTCGTTTATTCAATTCATCCCCTATCAGTTTTTCAAGATACTCATCAATTCCAAACTTTCCTTTAGCCCAATAGTTCTTATTACTTAGAGTTAAATCGAACGGACGAAGATACAATGAAATATTTATAACCTTATCAACTATATCTGCAGTATAATATGGTTCATATAAGACTCGATTCGTAGTCATAAACATTAATGGTGCTATCAGCCATATTGCCGATATTTCTTCCCCCGACAGTTCCATAAAAAGATAAAGAAAAGAGACCAAAAACAACATTAGTCCAAATGTCGCTAATGATTTATACTTTCTTCGCAAAGGCAATAGATCAGGAGAAATAAAAGTATTTCCATATTTCTTATCCCAAATTATGTTAGGAACAAATCCTAACACAATAGCTATTATACATATAAAAAGCATTATCATTTAAAAGTGATTATAACTATAATATAATTTCAAAAATCATTTTCAGGCAATTCCACAAGTTGTTCTAATAAACAAATTCCAATGGGTCAGAAATCAATACTCACATATCTCCCCAAACAGGCTCCAGGGAGAGCTTTGCTGATACTCTTCTATTGTGCCATAAGGCACTCTAAGTATAGTATTAGCAATTAGATTCTTATCAAACACGTTATCAGGTATATTCAACGGCATATTCCAATTGACAATGACTTCCATTAGTCCAGTAAGAGAAAACGCATTATCTCCTATTAGAACTATTGACTGAGGAAGATTTATTGAAGATAATTTAGGACAATGGTAGAAAGCCGATTCCCTAATCTCCCTCAGATTATTACCCCATTCTATATTCTGCAGTGAAGCACATCCATTGAAACAGTTATCACTGATAACTTCTATTTTTTCGCCTAAATCTAACTCCTTCAAGTTTTCACAACCTGCAAAACAAGAGATTCCAAGCTCTCTCAACTCAGTAGGCAATATAACTGATGTCAAAGAGGAACATCCTTCAAAGAGGCTATAATCCAACTTGGCTAATGACGCAGGAAGTTCAATATTGTCCAGTTTAGAACATCCCTGAAAGACTCCTCCGTCAATCATTTCAATTGTTGAAGGTATATGTATTGATCTCAAACCGGAACAATCTTTAAATGTACCTAAACATAGTGCAGCCATACCTTCAGGCAACTCAATATGCTCCAATGACTTACAACCGGAAAAACTGCCATTACTAATCATTTTCAATGATTTAGGCAACGTAATGTTTTTAAGGTTTTCACATCCGCTGAATACATTCCAATGCTCCGAAACAATTATATCATAATCATCATAAATTTTAACATATCCGATTTCCTCCAAAGAATCAGGCAACAGCACAGTTTCCAAAGCAGAGCATTGTGAAAATTTTAAATGTAATTTTCTTACACCCTCATTTACAGTTATCATTGTTAAGTTTTTACATCCGTAAAAATTGCCCCAAAGCAGTTCGTCGGGCGTATCGATATTTGAATTAATCTCCAATGTAGAGATATTTGTCTGATAAAAGGCATTTTTGCCCATATGTGTCAAGGATGCCGGCAAGTTAAGATCTCCGCTTAAACCTCGTTCATTTGGTATTGTATAGTCTATAGCAAATGCAGCATCCCCTATTCTGACAAGATTATCTGAAAATGTAACAGATTTCAGTTTATCTGTCATAGAAAAAGCTTCATCCTCGACAACCCGTACATTACTCAAATCAATTTCTTCAAGATTAGTGCAATATGTGAATGCATTTTGTGGAATTGAATCCAACTTTGCAGAGAGATTTATCTTCGTCAGGCCACAACATTGATAAAAGGAAAAGGCTCCCATTTCTTCAACATTTTCCATATTTCGCACATCAGTCAATCTGTAACAATATGCAAATGCCCCTTCTCCTATTTTTTTTGCAGATGATGGAAGTTCAATATCGGTAAGCGACTCGCATCCATAAAAACAATAGTCCGGTATTGCTATTATATCATTACCTAATTGAATAGAAACCAGAGCATCACATTCTAAGAAACATCCGTGAGCCATTGCCTTTATTTCAGGTAATATGACAGTTTCAAGAGAGTGACAATTATAAAACGAGAAATAAGACAAGACATCATCTGCTGAATAGTACTTATTCTCATTTGAATCCTTATAATACCACTCACCTCCAGCCATTATTTTAGCTTCTGACATATCCAAGACCTTTAACTCACCATATTTACGAATATTGGAATCCGTTGCCCCTGCGAGGTATCTCAATTGTTTAATGTCAGAACCATTAATTTCACCGGATATTTTCAGACTTACTATATTATACGCTTCATATTCCCTTAAAATTTCTTTTAATGAGCCTGGCGATTGTACATAAATATCCAATGTCTTATCTTCATATTCCAGACGATCGGAATCCTGATCTATAAAAAAGCTCTTTTCACAAGCGGCTAAAGCACAAAGCGAAAGAAAAAGGGTTAAAATTCGTTTCATAAATTCAATATTAATCTACAACCTATGGTTCTACTCAAACGATCACTTTCACATCTCATTCTTGATGTAGTTTCACACATTCGATAGTCTTCCTCACACCAAACGGCATCAATCTTACCATCAAATAAAGTCTTGGTTTCATATGACTCATATGATCCTCCACGAACAAGATAATAATCTCCACCTTTCACACAAGGATCAACAGAATAGCGAAAATCATATTCACTATATGAATCTTTACACCATTCACTAACGCCTCCGGACATATTCTGAAGTCCTAATTCATTCGGCACACATTTACCAGAACAAGTAATTGATTCGCATCTGACCATATCAATATCATTACTTCCTGCATAAATGTACCCTTGTGAAAGTTTTCCTCCCTTAGCTGCATATTCCCATTGCGCTTCAGTAGGGAAGTCAAACTTCAAGCCTGTTGAAACATTTAAATAATTGATTAGACGCTCCCAATCCAATCTGTTATAATAGCTACTCTTTGTTCCCATCAAGCGTTGATAATCGAGATAAGTCAATTCAATTTTACATATATAAAAATCCGACACCCGGACATAGTGAGCAGGAGCATCAAATACTCTCGCTGAATTCTTCCCCATAATAAAGCAGCCCCCTTCAATATATACCATAGACTCCAGAATATTCGTAATCAGACTCTTAGTATTAAATTCGAGGTCACCATTCCATTCAACATCAAAACCGTTAATAATCTCTTTAGAATATTGCGGCTGTTCATATGACAGGTACTTAGCACAGGATGATAAACATATCATCAAAAGCAGATATGCTAACTTTCTCATAACATCAATACCACTCTAAAACCATTGACATTACTATTCTCCGTCCAGATACTTCTATCATATACTGTCTGAAAAATACCATCAAAACTTTCCCCTCTTGAAACGTGAAATTTCAATCCGCTTCCTGAAGGTCCTAAAGGGTCCACCTGATCTTCCAGACTATAGTCATCATATAAATCATAACATAATTCCGCAACATTCCCACTCATATCGTACAAACCTAACTCATTGGGAATAAACTGCCCTACAGGGTAAGTCGTCACTCTCACATCATCTTCATTTGTATAAATTGGCACGAAATGACCGACCTTACTATAATCATCTCCTCCGGAATACAGATACCCCATAGATTTCAATCCTCCTCTGGCAGCAAACTCCCATTGAGCTTCGGTAGGTAGTCTGAAATCCAAGCCACATATATAGTTCAGTTGTTTTAAATATACCTGCACATCTTCATAGGATAAATTCGTAACCGGCAAATTACTGCCTTTGTAATACGATTTATTTGTAGCCATCACAGCATTCCATTCTGCTTGAGTCAGTTCGTATTTAGATATATAATAATCTGATAAAGTTACATTATGAGATTCTTCATCTTTTCCCATAACAAATTTACCTCCTCTGACAAAAACCATATTATGAATCATCTGGGATATGATTTGCTTCTGACTTTCAGTTATAGCAGAACTCCAGAATAAAGGGAAATCACCAACCATATCCCAATATCCTCCGGTCTGAACGACAAAAACATCCCTCTGTACAGATCGCTTACCTCTAGATACAATTACACTAACTATTGCATCTCGCTGGTCTATATTGATATTCTTATCCAATAACAAATGAACCCTTTTATCCTCGATATATGTTTTACACCAATCTTCGGTAGAATAGACTGTAATATTATTTATATTGGTAAGTACATCCAACACAACTTCCTGATTGATATTAGGCAACACAAGTCCGGATTCTTCTAGTTCCAGATAAGGTTCAATAGACCAATCAAGAGGAGAGAATTCCTCATATGTACATGCTTCCGCAAAAAAGATGGCACAAATTATATAAATTATTCTTTTCATTTTCTGCGTTTTGTAATTTCAGTAAAATCAACACTTAGTCCGAATCCCACCTGATAATCAATTGAAACACGTGACCTATTCAATATCATATCGGTTCCTAAAGAGACTATCGGTTTCAGCCAATCCACAAAATAATACGGGACCAGTATAGTAGCCCCCACTTCCAGTGCACCTCCACGAATATAGTCAGAATAGAAATATGGGGTGTTTTCCAATAGAATATGATTATCCCACTGACGTCCGTATTCTCCATAACCTCCACCAATATACAGAAACACAGGTAAAGCCTTAGTATTTATGCAAGTGCGCAGTCCAGCTACGAATAAAGTTTTAATATAGCCCAGACACTTGGCATTGCTTAAATCTCCATCAGACATAATATTGTCAATATTGTTTCCTGATGGTCTATATTGTCCCCACTGATAATTCAGATATGCTCCAAACCTTCTTCCTAGCGACATTCTAACACCATTACTTCTATCAATAGCACTATTATATTCTGCTGTAAATACTAGCGGAACTTTTTTCTGAAGTGTAACGACGTAGTAATACACATTTTTAGGCTGCATATTTTCAATCGTAAGATAGAATTCATCTGTATCATCTGCTTTTAAACAATATTTCCTTTTATTTGGAAGGTGAAACAAGGTATCCTGAGATACATTCGCTTCAATAAATATCAATTGTCGGCCATTACGAACATCTCTCCAAGTCTTATCCTTTATAGAAGACTCTATTGACAGATTTTCTAAGGAACTCTCAAATAGGACGAGCGAATGACCATCAGACAATTCTCGATAAATTCTATCTGATGCGCTCTGCTTTACTCTCAATGTCTGTCCCGTCATAACAAACAAAGAGGTAAATAAGAGCACAACAGCTACGAAAAAAGATTTATAAAATGATGAAGTCATATAAATTATATATATCACTTGAATCCTTTATATGATTTTGAGGTTGCCAAGTCCTGACGTGAATAATTGGACAATCATCCCCGTTCTTGAAATCTATCATCATAAAAATGTAGCCTGGGCAATTATCCTCCAATAACAATGTAGAATCTTCCATAGATTTCCAGGTCTGAAGAAATGACAAGCCATATATCTCCGGATAATTGATATGCGGATGAATCTTAAGATTGGCTATACTTAACCTTATAGCCTGATTATCTTTAAAGACTTTACGCAATCGGGATAAATATTGTTCCTTATCCTCTATCACTCGTTCATATTCATTTTTATCATCAACTCTGATATTATTAAATATATTTGAGTCCTTTGCCTTTGCAATTTTATTACCTTCTGTAATAATCAGCGCATCTTCGCCAAACAAGGTTTCGATATAATCTATATCCATAATTTGATAGGATTTCTTATAAGCATCGACAAATTGAAGTATATAATTTCTACGATGATTATCCTGTTCCTTATCATATCCTTGAGCCATAGCAGTTACATTAAATGCCAACAGCAGAACTATAATAAATCTGTTACTCATTGCTTTGTTGATTAATTACCAATCTTACGCCTGTAAATTTCCTCGAATAATTTGGAAAAGCTTTTCCTCTGATTGTAACTTTAGAATTGTATATGTCAGAATCAATATTACCACCTCTAAAAGTTCTTAATTTTCCCATATTAGGACCAGTAGGATTGTCTATATCCTTATTCTCATACTCCCCATAATAATCCATACACCACTCAGACACATTACCAGTCATATCATAAAGCCCTAATTCATTAGGCTCAAGTAATCCGACACGGTGAACCAAGGTATCAAAACTTGACACCCACGCTACCGGATCCGCCACATCCGCCCCAGCATATATATATCCTAGCGATTTCTCTCCTCCTTTTGCCGCATATTCCCATTGTGCTTCAGTTGGCAGAGAAAACGGCAAGCCCGTCATTTCTTTCAGTTTTTCAGCCAGCTGATTAGCCGCTTCCCAAGATAGATAGTCTACAGGATTCTGTGGAGACAAGTTACTGAGCATAGAGTAATCACCAGTAAGACTTAGCCATTGTTCTTGTGTCAGTTCGTATTTAGAAATATAGAATCCGCTTAAAGTGACATTATGACGAGTCATTGACTCCTTATCAGCTTCAATCCACAAACTATCTCCTTTTTCAGTATTTCCCATAACAAAAGTGCCACCATCAACATATACCATTGCATCTAGGATCTGATCTATAATTGGAGCTTGCTTTTTTCCGATATTATCGGAGGTAACAGATAGATTTCCGTTATCATAGTTATAGGAATAACCCTTTGAATCTATCAGAAATATATAAACCAAAGAAACAATAACTGATAGTACAATAGATAATACAACATAGATAGGACGTAACTTCAGTCTTTTATCGTTCTGCAAACGGTTCTTTACCTCATCACTCCGTTTATCCGACAATACCATTCCTATAGATTCCACCAGATCATTCAGTTTGGATTCATATTGCGGATATGCATCAATCCAATGAGTTTGGTTCAATATCAATCTATTTGCCCCTTCCAAAGGAGTATCGTCCACTCTAAATGGAATAATATGAGCTTGACGCTCAAAAGCGATATTCAACTCACTTCTGACCCATTTTGATATAGAGGAGGATTTAGAGAAGATAAGCACAAATACATCACAATTCTGTATTGCTTCATCTATCAGATCCGCATATGAATATCCTGGCGTAATATCTCTAGGAGCCATCCAGCAACGATAACCGCTCTGTTCTATTACGTGGCAAGCAGCTTGTGCAACTATTAGGTTCTTGCTTGAATAAGAAATAAATACCTGATGATTCATTATATTATGATTCTAGAATTAGCGCCAAATAAAATTATATTCTCTGACTACGTCATCCCCATTCATATGATTTATCTTCTTAATATATCCTTTCTTATCAAGTTCAAACTCATAACTGGATGGAGATCCGAAATCAGGAACTTCGCAAACAGGAATATCCTTTGGTGTAATAATACCGAAATAGCCTTGACTAGCTAAAACTTCATCTATACCATTTAACCCATTCAAGTCCCACTGAAAATGAATAGGAATAAAAGCATTCTTAAATTTATCATTCCGCACATAATCATATGATGTACTGGAAATAAAGTCTATTACTCCATTATTAATCATATTATTTGTGATATTTATAATATTATCTGTTTTCCAAGTAATAATAATAGAATTGACTAACAGATTATTGCTAAATTCATCAATCCTTGTCAAATGATTTCTGTCATCATACATAAACTCAAACGAGTGATTACTATCGCTCATATTTTTATCGGGATAAACAGAACAAGAAACTATATGATTGTCAATTATAGAGAATACAAATACTGAATCACTGTCTTCAATACAGTTTTTCTGTAAAACAATCTGGTCATCGGCATATTCATAACGATGATTAGCGGGAATACCTACAAAATCACAATAAGCAGCTACCACCCTTCCTTCGCTATCATATACCGGTTCATTGAAATACATAAGTTTGCGTCCCTCCGGATAATAAGTATTCGGCAAAAGGTATTCTTCTATAGAATATAAATATCGCATCATTCTATGTTCTGATGTAACGTCCGCATAATCCAGAGTTTTACTACAAGATGCAAATACGCAAACATTCAACATAAAACATATAACTATTTTACAAACTGGTCGGAAACAACCAAAGAAACAAGAAAATCTAATACGCATATTATACAATGTAACACCCCAAAATTTATATCAATTCAGCGAGATCAAGTTATTGATTATAGATAATTTATCCATAGGCAAATTTAGCATAATTCTCTGCATAACCGGTGACTTTTGTAAATTTTAAAGGAACGAAATCGCCCATTTTTTGAACCTTACGATAAAACAGAGTCAATAACCTCTGACTCCATTACCATCCAGATAGCGTTTGATATGATCAAATGATTCAGACAGACTCACTATCAGCTTCTGGATGTCTCCATCTTCAGAGATTTCTGTCAATTTTAATCTACTCATAATTCTTTGCTCAAAAATGCGTCGATCCACTTCAGGAAGTTCTTTAACCGCCTTTCTGACGTGATATCCCATTAACGCGACTTCCTCCGATGCATTATCCATCCTATCAATGGAGAGAAGTGTAGAATAAATATGTTCACGTGTCTTATATAATTCCAATTCGACATTCTGGATCTGAGAAGGAAGCCCCAAGAACTCATCAGTATTAGCCTCATCATATGCTTTATATCTGATTCTAAGTTCATTCCTGATAGCCCAGCTCGTAGCTGTCGCAATATATAAACTATTATATCGGCTCAGTTGCTCTTGTGTCTTGTTCTTTATCATAACCTGCACGGCTATGACACCGATTGAAAGCAATTCCTCATATTCCAGATTAAGAACATCCGGCACATAATGCATCTCAGCTCTTGCCACCATCTGTGCAATATCAATATAAGCCTGTGCATTTGATCTGGCGCCAGGCGAGCGTACTAGCAACTCGGAATGTACGACTGGAGCTATTACATTGCCTTCTTCATCATAAAGATTTTCTTTAACCAGCAGATTGTTCTCATCAAATTCGAAAGTACGCCTTGCAAACTTTTCTGTGCCAAACCTGACCGGCTGCATATCCGTCCCAAGGCAAGAAACCTCCACAACCCTGTTTCTCTGATCAAATGTGTACATTATGCTAGCTGCATAGGTCTCGGGATGCAATACCAATGAGCTGTCAACATCAAAATATGATATCTCTGTCCTGTTACCGACCAGGTCATATTGTGTGCTTGCCCGAAATACGCCTTCAGCCTTTGCCACACCGTCTTCAAGCCAATAAGAGGCTTCATTGACCCTGTCATAGTCATTATAAGAATACGTCACCACTGAATATCCTTCCTCGGACAATAATGGATTCCCCAAGGAATCCAGTTGGGACTCCTTTATCACATTTCCTCTGTCATCATAACTATATAAGATCTGCAGGACAGGAGCTGCATTATCAGCATCAGATGCATAGTATTTCGTAGCCACGGCATTGCCCTTGAGATCATATTCAGTGCGGCAAATCGGACATCCGTTCGATACCCCTCTGATCAAAGCCCCGTCCGGCCCATAAAACGAGCGTTTTATCTCACGATCATAGCTGTCATATTCATATCGCACTTCAGAATATCCTTCCGGAAGCATACAAGGCTCTCCATCTTTTATATATCTGGCCGACACCCTGTTATCCCTATCATCATAGGTGAAGGACACCTCAGAATATGGATAAGCATCAGGGGATCCGGCTGCGTCATACAGACTCTCCGAGATAAGATTATGGCGCCTGTCATATGCACGGACAATTTCCGCATATCCTCCTTGACCATTAATGCGGCAATCAGCAGCATCTACAAAATTCTGACGAATAAGATTGCCATACTTGTCGTAATAATTTCTAATCCGGGCAATTCCATCATTGTTATTCATAACTCTTCCGACAGCATCAAGAAAGATGAGTTCCGATATATTTCCTTTCTCATCATAACGAGATCGTGATACAGAATACCCGTCATTACAATATGTACTTTCACCATCCAACCTCCGATAGACGGTTTCTGCAATATTCTGATTTTCATCATATTCATACAGTTCGGACGCCACACCTTCTGAGTTATAACAGGCCATATCATAGATATTCAGAAAGGATTTTGAAGAAAAAGTGTTAAGATAAGCATACCGGACTCCGGAAACCAAATCGCTGGAATAACATCTGGCAAGCTCTTTATTGTAATACAATTCTCTTTGCAGCCGGCCTTCCTTATATATGTATTTGAACATATGTATTCCATCATAATATACAGCAGGATTTCCGTTGCAATCATATGCAGCCCTACAGGTGCAGTTTCCATCCTCATCATACTCCATCATAATCCGATGGACTCCATACGGAGTCAGAACTGACTTTCCTGATGCATCATAAAATGACACGCTCACTATATTGCCCTTTTCATATTCATATCTGACAATAGAAAAGCCCCAGGCAGAATTCATTTGTCCTTCCATATCATACAATCTGCATTCCAGATTATTTCCTGCCTTATCATATGCAAAGAGTACCTTATGAGCCCCATATTCTCTGGACACCACAGGATCCCCTTCCAGACCGTAGTATTCCACTTGGATGAGATGACCTTTCTGATCATAGTACATCCTTGCTGATGCATATCCATCGGCACAGCAGCAAGGCCTTTCATCTTGTCCGTAATATTCTGTCTTAACGACATTACCGTTTTCGTCAGAAGTACTGATAACCATACAATACAGTTTCTCGTTATAGACCAGACTGCCGTTCAGGTCATAAAACGCCTCCTTGCAAAGATTTCCATATGAATCATATTCATATTTACGACTGGCAATACCATTCTTATCAGAAACAAATCCTGCAGATTCTCTGAAATTGCCTAAGATATCAACATAATTGTTATTAAGATAATCAATCCGCACAATCCTGCCCTGCTCATCCAGTGTATACTTATAACCATATACTCCGAATGCATCTGCCACATTCTGAGAATCATCACCATTATTCCTCTTGAATATCTTGCCTATTATGTGTCCTTGCGCATCTCTTACCAGCTTATACCTGCGAATCTGTCGAGGTACCGGCCTGATGTCCGATTTATGGGACATATTGTATGACATATCGGAAAAGGAATATTGCTGAGACATACTGTTTCCGGTCAGAATATCCTCCTTGATATCAATCGAATCATACTCGTCACCTCCCCAAAGATGCGTTACAATATGTTGGCCTGCTGCATCACACATATCCGTGGTAAGCAAACGGCCATCATTATATGTAAAACTCAAGACTGCAGCTCTGTCGACATACTCGGTATTGCCGTGATTTACCGGTTGACCAGAAGAATTTGCATATACGATCCTCTGAAGCCTTCTTCTGGAGTATTCGAATACATAGTGACTATTGCGCCTGCTTATTTCCTGCCGCGACAACTCTATCACTCCCTGCGGCACACCGTATGTATCAATGTAGTCAGCGTAATACCTCTCCTTAACTCTGTAATAATCCCATACAAATGCCATCGCTGAAAGCAAAAGCACACCTAAAGCGCAAAGACTCATCACAATATTGCGTTTCCGCCTCATATAGCGGTCCCACAATACACTGAACCTTATGTCCAGGATTCGTGCCGCCACCTTTATCAGAGCCTGCTCTTGGCCGATTTCATTGATATTTACTCCTAAGACTTCGGGAATATTATTTCTTATCACAGGATGGAAGCACTCCTGTTCCGGATCATCACATAGAGGAGAACCTGAAACAATGACAGGAATGATCCGGTCCTCCCTACCGGCTTTTATAAACTCAGAAATCTCCATACCGCACCACTCTGACCTAGCCGCTGCTGGAGAACAAATTACAATCAGATACTTCGATGCAAGCAGTTCATCCTTCAAGACTGTCGTAAGCATACCGGAACTTATGTCTGTCCTGTCTCGAAAAACAGGCGAAATCTTACGCGGCAGATCCGGATATTTCTTACATACAGCCACAGGTATCCTATAGGATTCCAGTTTTTCCTGAATCCATTTTGCATATTTTTCGTCTTCCCTCTTATAACTTATGAAGGCGTAATAATGGTAAGCTGTTTCCATTATGATATGTTTGCTGAAAATATCTGTTATCTCACCTTCGTATAAACATAAAGTTCGTGAATCTCCCTATCATACCCTTCTTCAGTGATAGGGCCCTGGGACATACCGAGAACGATCTGAGTGCCACGGTTGTTCAGAACGACAAGATCATCGTTGACCGAGTCGATTGACAATCCTTCTATTTCGCCTGCACGCTTGAAGTCGTTCATTTCGCGCAGCAGTTCGAGCCTGCCGGCCTTTGCTCCGCCAGCAACTTTGCCACGTCTTTTCACCGGACGTCCCGACGCATCCAGCTTGACGCTGAACGAAGTATCCTTTACGACCTCATCGCCTTCGACAAGGCCCGTATAAGGCACCTCCGACACATCCGCAATGTAAATATTATCCGGAATGTTCCACATTGCCTCACCATCATCGGCTGCGAACAGCATCTTCCCGTCTGCAATGAAGATTCCTTGGGTCCAATACGGCATCGGACGGCACTGCATCTTGCTGAAATACGCCCCTGTCTTCAGATCATATGCATAGACATATCTGCTGTCCACCCAATCGCACATCCACACCAGCTCCCTGTCACGGTCAATACATATACCCGACACTTCCACCTGCCCTGATTCCGGACTCCAAGGAAGGTCCCGTTTCCACTGCAAAGTCTCTGCATCATAGACAGATATGGCAATATTGAATCCCCTGCCATACTCGAATTTCTCCAGCCCGCAGAAGATTTCACCATTGTATATGTCAATATCCCCGAAATGGTTGGCCAGCTCCGGATTCTGAAAAGGCTGCGTATTCTCAGCTATGAGATTGCCCTCTTTGTCATACTTGTAAAGAGCGGTCGTCGACGAAACATAGTAGTAATTTTCGTCTATCGCGATCCCTTGCCGGCCCTGAACCTCAATAACCTTTTTGAGGACATATTTCTTGCCGACACTCTGGGCATCGGCGACGAGGGCGGCGAGGAGCAGGAGGGGGATGAGGAGGTGTTTCATAGTGAATCTCAGATTTCCCTTTATTTTCATTTAATGTTAATTATCATTTGGGACAACATTACCATTATTCCAAATAATATTTTTTTCTCTCTTCAATAGTTAAAGATTTTCCATTATACTTATCCTTAGCCTCATTGATCAATGTTTGTAGAGGAAGGAGTATATAGATATTTCCATCGGATGTCAAAATGTCATTCGATATAGTACTAAACTCAATACTTGTTCCCGTATTAGAAATTCTATCGACCATTCCGCCATTAGTGATTGCATATATATAAGTAGTTCCATCAAAGCAAGCTGTCGCCAAATAACTGCCATCCGGACTTAACGTGACATCCCATATATCATTTGGAGTTGTAATTGAAGAAATAAATGAATAATCAGTTGCAGATAATAAAGTGATAGTATTCTTTCCATACACGGCAACATATTTTTCGTCACTCTTGATTTTTAGGGTTGTATTATCACTCCGATAAATGTTTTGCACACTATTATTATCAATATCTAATACACTAATATATCCATTATCGTCCTTATCAGTATAAGAAAAAATAATATCATCATTGCGTGTTAAAACCATATCGTTAACATTTTTCATATCATTTTCTATAATGCTGAGGCACTCTCCGGTATCAACATTCCAAATTCTAATGGTTCCGTCATCTGAAGCCGTATATAAATATTCGTCATCCCTCGATATTATCATACTAGTTATACGCCTTGTATGTCCCGATAAGGAGTGTAGTTTTTCTCCCGTTGCAAAATCCCAGATAATAACATCATTACAAACACCATATATACTCCAAGCATTGGTTGTCCCTGGTCCCCCATAGCATTTGGTTGTTGATATAGATGCAAATAGATATTTGTTATCCTTTGTCAATCGAATGTCTGACGTCCGAAATACTATATTATCATATCCGGAATAGCCCAAATAAAACTCTTTCCTAAAGTTGTCTCTTATATCAATAACAATTATAGGAGTATCTCTTATGTCTGAAATGTCAGGAAAAGTCATATTGACTTTTATTATATAATAATTGTTATCATCACTGAAACCATAGCTACTTATGGTTTCTGAGCTAGAATGAAACTCAACATCATAGATCTTTTTATATGTTTCCTGATTTATATCATATAACAATACTTCTTTCTGGGTCTCATATCCAACTAAGCGACCATCTGTACTATATTGAGCAGAAGAAACATTATTGTCTATCGTTAAATTTGGTATCCTATCTCCGATGTAGAAAACCCCTACTGATCGATCTATCCCGGACGATATTACATATTGGCCACACGGAGAAAACGAAATGGATTCCACTGAATGGCCAATGAATGTCTTAACGCATAGGCCTGTCTCTAAATCCCAAATATCTATTGAAGAATCATAGTCTTTGTTTGACGATATTATATTCGATGCGGTAGCGAGATATTTAGCATCAGGACTTAAGACTCCAATTGAGAATCTTTTATTTGATGCGATTTCTCGAATAAGGGTCCCATCATTTATATTATATACTTTGATAGTACTATAGCCATAAATAAAATCATCATTATGTGCCATGTATGATGGAGGTATAATTTCTATGAATATTTCATTACCCGCAATAATATCTGTCATAAATGGAACATTCTTAGAGCGTTGCAGTTTGGATGTATGTATATTCCAAAATATAACTCTATTATCATTATAAATAGTGAGGATCTCGGGGCCAATATGACAATATCCGTACGCGGAGGTTGGCTCGCTGATAACGTTTTTATACAGAGTCGTACAATCACCGGAGTATATATCCCATAAAATTACTGATTGCCCGATGAAAGTTACAATTTGCTGGCTATTGTTGTAAAATTTAGCAAGAGAAACTTCTCCCAGACTGGCATAATCTATAGTCTTAACACATTCGCCTTTTTCCACATTCCACACTTTAATAACTTTTTCCAAATCTGATACCGACAATACCAATTCGTCATTCTCACTAATATCCACAGAATATACTCTGTCTTTATGTCCGCACAGAGTATATTTACAATCGCCATTACGTGAGTCCCATATTTTAATGCTATTATCGTCACTACCGGAAACGATAAACTCTCCATTGTGACTCATTTGCGCACAATATACACGATCAGTATGTCCCCGCAAATATCCACCTTTCTGCCAGCAGGAGTTTCTAAGAGCATATTCTGCTTCTGTTGTCAAAGGTCTGTCCGGATTTAATATATCATCAGGAAGTACTTCTAATACAAGTTTATGTGCTGTATATATATCACCTTCCGCCACAAGGCGATTTACAGCATCCGATACTGCGACAGATTGATTTAAAAGCAACTGTCGGTTCTGAATATTTATAGTCGAGTTCTGGTTGTAGAGTATTAACGATATGATAGTGGCCAAAATGGCAATACACGATGTTATAAGAGCTCTTAAATTTTTACGTTTCTTCAAATCTCTGTTATATCGTTGCCATAATGTATCAAAATTCAATTCAGTTATTCTCGAGATTACTTTGATTAGTGCAGCATCTCGTCCATTTTCATTTATGTCTATACCTAATAGTTCTCGTCTACCTTTGAGATTACTGATGCTCTCAGGAAAGCACTCTGTTTCTCTATCATATGAGTTTGGAGTACCATCAACTATAAATGGTATAATATGGTTATCCCTATTATTGTCGATAAAATACTGAACTTCATTGTTGACCCAGATAGAATTAGATGAATTAGGTGAACATATTACAATCAGAAATTTTGATTGACCTAATGCATCCATAAGACTATCATAAAGTCTGCTTCCACACAGATCAGATTTATCTCTGAATACGGGTCTTATATACTGTGGTACATCAGGACGTAGTTTTAGAATATTGACAGGTAATTTATAATTCTCTAATTGCTTCTGGAGCCATATAGCCCACTTTTCATCTTTACGCTGATAACTTATAAACGCAAAGTACTTATATTCTCGATTATTTATTTCTGTCATAATGTCAGCAGTTTGTCCTCCCAATAATAGGGTTAGTCATTTAATTCAAAATCCGATTTCGACCGGTAGGCCCATCAACATTTTCCGCTCCTACTCATTGTTTTCTATATCATATTCTATATTTTATAACCATTGGTGTATTTTCAGTCACACTCGAAGCAACCACTCCCGTAAAACCGAATCCACGGAAGATCTCGCTTCCACTGCAAAGTCTCTGCATCATAGACAGATATGGCTATGGTGATTCCTTGCCGTCCCTGAACCTCAATTACTTTTTTGAGGACATATTTCTTGCCGACACTCTGGGCATCGGCTACGAGGGCGGCGAGGAGCAGGATGGGGATGAGGAGGTGTTTCATAATGAATCTCAGATTTCATAATATCCTCAAAGATACTATAAAAGCAGATATTTCACGAATTCTTTATGGAATATCTAGTTATATGACACTTGACTCGATAATTTGGTATAAAAATTCGTTATATTTGCCTTTGCTAACAAATGTTGAGGAATTATGAGCCTTGATCAATTAGATTTTGTAACCTTTTGCATAGGCAATCTGTCGATACGACTTAATTTGCCTCAGGAGGCCGTATATACAAAGCTCAAAGATAGCGGTATCCTTGATGACTATATCGTCAAAGGATATGATATCCTCCATACATTTGGTAAGGAATATTTGATGAACGATTTGATTGATTATATGCAGGAGAAGGGGGCGCTATCGTGATACTTTACCATACATCATATATGGTTGCCGACCTGCATTGCAGGAGTGATCATTACCTTGCAGATGAGATTTATAAGAATACACAGAAGTTTCATAATTGAGGTCCTTACTTGAATAATTCAGAATGAGTTCCGAGACGTAGCAATTTGATAACATTCGTATTTTCATCGAACCAAATCAGAAGAGTGTCATTCTCAATATGGCACTCCATACAATCTTTATAATCACCCAAGAGTTTATGAGGTTTGTATTCCTGAGGAAGCGCAACATCATTCTGTAAATATCCAAGAACAACCTTGAGTTTCTCTATCTTCTTCGGCTGATTCTGGTACTTTTTAAGATCCTTCTTAAATTGACTGGTAATCTTCAACTCCTTCATACCCGCTACAATGACTCAATAAACTCCTCAAGATTATCCAGATTGATTATTTCCAGATTATTATCCTCTCTCGCCTCTTTCACAGCGGCCATTGTTACGGCATTAGGTGTGCGATAGACAGCATCCATAAGAACGCTCTCTACAAAATTATTCAGGCTACGGTTCTGCTTTCGTGCCTCTACCTTCAACCTCTTCAGCAATTCCGTACTGAGTCTGAAGGCTGTCTGAGTTCTACTTATAGTCGTTTCCATCTTCTTCATATACTTTATATCACAAATGTATAACACTTATATAACATTTGCAAGTAATGTGCTGAACTTTTGAGAAATTCTATCCCTTTCAGATGCGTTAAGTACTTTAAAAATTAAATGATAGTAAATTATTGACACCTTAAGTCTTTTTAGACATCACTAAGCATACTTGCTAAATAGGGCTAGTCATTTAATTTGTAAGCAAGGTTCGCTTTCTCGATATCATTGTACTTCGTTCTCATCCTGTGCTCACCTAACTGAGAACTGATACTGTACATCATCTTATATGCTCGCTCTACACATTCCCAAAGCAACTTCACATCGGTCGGGAAGCGCATCAAGCTTTCATAGCAGCTGGCATCTGTATAGACAGTGTCAAGGTTCTTCATATATGGCTTCCACGCATCTGCAAGCACCTTCTGCTGCTCCTGGATCTTCAGCTTCTTGGATAACTCCAATAATATGTTGTCTATGAGCTTATAGTTCGTCAACTGGTTATGAGGGTTTATCCTCACACCGCAGAAGATCTGGTAATGGATGTTTCCATTCAGAGTTTCCATCAGCTTAGGAGCTGACAACCCAGTATACATCTTCAAGAACGCTAATGCAACCTTGCCTTCCGGAGAGAAGAATGACTTCCTGCCGCGAAGCGTTCTCAAACTCTTCGGTTTCTCTTCAATCAAGCCAAACGATATAGCCATCTTATGAAGAGGAAGAAGGCTCTTGATCTTGCCAAGTTCGCTCGGTCTTGAAGGTTTCTACATACTGCTGATAAAAATCAAACTCTGTAAATGCAATCTCTTGCTGATTATCGGATAAATTTCGTACTTTTGCCATGAGTCATTTTTGCTCATTTCCTCCGAAATTCACTTTTCCAGGGTGTTCGGAGGAATTTTTATTTCCTTTAGCTAAGATACGAAATTCCCATCACATTGTCAATCAATTAGTTGCAAATCTTTATACTGTTTCGCGACTATCCCTAGCTTAACTTTCGCAAGTGCGAAAGTACCTTGTTTTGAGACCTTTAGGTCGATAGCAAGTCCTCCCTCCAAGGAATTATCTAAACTGCAACAATAGCAAAAATACCAAATATTATAAATATAACCCCTAGAGCCATATACCAAATATCGAATAGTACCCAAGATACTACACACAAAGCAACTCCTCCTATTATCGTTATAATCCCTACAAAAACACGCAACAATAAATAGATCCAATTTTGTGCAAAGAAATCTTCAATAAGTTCGAAAGCTTCGCCTAACCAATACCATATTTCTTCTATAACCTCTATAGCAGCATCCTCAAAATCTCTTTTAACTCTACGGAACGCATCTAACTTATTAGGTTTTAAACCCTCAAATGAGCTAGAGCAGAAATCATTACAGTAAAAAACCTGATGAGAATAAATATAGTCTTGCTTCCCTGATATATGCTGCCTAAGATTTTTTATACCAGACACAAAACACTTCTTCCCATTGAATGAAACAACAAACTTTTCTAAGTCTACTTCCTTAAGTATATTCAAAAGATAAATTCGTAAAAAATTGCTTTCGTTAAGAGAGGCTAAGATTTCAATACATTTATTTCTACTTGGAATGATAAAAACAAAATTTTGAAGATAGTCAGTATGGTGAAATATTTCCCACATAACACCATTCGAATCCCCTATTACCAAAATTATTTTTTTGCTCTTGAAATGTAATACTCCACCCAATACTTCCATTCCGAAGAAGGAAGATAAAAAGTATGCCCGACAGTCATAGAGAAGAATGTTTTGGGACTTCCAATTGTTAGAATAGGCGAGGATCGTTTATCTTCATTCATAATTATATCCTCAATTTCCTGATCTTGACCGTCAAACTTAAACGAACGTAAATAAAGTATATAATGCTTTGGACTATAAATAAAATAAGTGAAGTTCCGTCCCCAAATATAAGCTATATATAGCAATAGAATGAGAAGCAGAATTAAGCCTACTATATTCCTAATAATAGGCGAATAAAAAGAAAATAATGTTCCTACTAGTGAGTATATAAGGGTTCCCGTTATTGACATTAACAATAATATGTTTACGATTCGAACACCGACTATCAGTTTAAACCACTGAGTAACTCTAGTCAGTAAGAATAGCACGAATAATATGCATACCTCTAAAAACAACAAAGCACATAAGGTTTCTTTTACACACGGGTGTGACATAACCCACGCATAAACGCTCCTTATCGCGTTAAATAAAAATGCATAACCTATTATTCCTAAATAGAATAAGTAGACAAACAATATAAAGCCATATTCTTCAAAGAAGTTCTTAATTCGTTTCATAACAAATACTCATCCACTATTTGATCCGATTTGAATGTAAGTCCTAACGGGCTCTATATATTACCACAAATAACTATGCGACTATAAATGGAATCCGCAATGCGGACAAAACCTCATTCCCGCCTCACACTTACTACCGCAGTTCGAACAGAAAGAAGATACGGAAGTGGCCTCTACGGTCCTGGAAACTGAAGGCGAGGACGGAACAACACTTTCTGCCAAGGCAAGGGCTTTATCATCGAGATCGGACTGCTGGATGATTCCCCAGATCTGTGTAAGGATGACAGGCCAAGCCACGAAATACGTGATAAGGGCCGGGATGAGCTGTTGGCCGAATATTCCGACACCGGCGTCGAATGAGACCTTGCCGATGTATGGTTTAAGGGTGATCTTCAGGGCAGTCTTCAGTCCTGAGACAGTTCTGAAAAGGCCTCCTTTGGTGATCGAGATATCATAAGCACCTGTATCTGAGGCAATAGTATCGATCTCATATCCTTCCATCTTGAAATGCGAGGTGATCTTGGCGACCATTTCGGGTATATAAGACGGATCGGTATTTATTACTTTATGTGTATTGAAGACTCCCATAGTTATTTCAGTGATAAAAGTTCATTGTAATTGTATGCGACATAAAGGGCGTTCATCTCGGCTATGAATTCCCGGATCAGCTTCAGCTGCTCCTCAGTACAATTCTGCTCCAATTGCTCCGCGAGGGCTGTCACCTTCTGAGCCTGGCCGATAATCTCATCTTCTGTAACGATACCATCCTCAAGGATTTTCATCAGGGAAGGATTATTCATCAGAATGGATTCAAAATCCATTATTTTTATCTTGCTCATAGTTTTAAAGTTTTTGTCCACAATACTTACAGAATTTCCAGGTTGAGTCCACTGGCCTGCCACAAGACGGGCAAACTGACTCAGGTGCGGTCAAGAGGAAGTTCTTGATTCGTCTATATTGCTCACTCTCACCCCATTTAAGGATTTCACGTACTCTCACAGCCGAAAAAGGATGACTCAATGCCATTGTAACGTAAATCTGAAGAGCCTTGTTCCAGGTTCCGTCATTGTAGATCTGATCATATTGATCTGCCTGCTTCATCCATTCCTTCAGATTTATCCCGGAGGTGATGCTCTTTGGTCCACCGGCAAGTCTTGCCATAGTCGAAGCAACGATTTCAGGAGACGTTACGATCGCAGAAGCCCTGTCGCAAGACAGTTCACTTTTACGATACCAATAGAACAATGCCAATTGGAACGGAATTGCAAGCTTACCCAAAATTCCAAGGCGATCTACACCTCTCAACACATATTCGGCAAGACTGTGATACAATACGTGACGGCATAATATATGGCCGCATTCGTGTGCAATTACAGCATCAAGTTCCTCATCATTAAGGAGTTCCACCATACCGGAAGTAATGGTGATATAAATTTTCGTATCTCCGAAGGTAAAAGCATTTGGCACCGGATCCATTTCGAGATAAAACTCGGGCTCGGAGATTCCGAGTCGTTTGCAGATCGGCGGTAGATGCTTGTACAGATCCGGAAGCTGAGTAGGTGAAAGCCTGATGGTGGAAGCCATATTGATTCCATACTGCATCTGTTCCAGACCTATCTGAAGGAACTTCTTCACCAACGCAGGAAACCCCGGAATACTCTCCAGCGCCCTCAGCGCAGCAGCATCTTCAGGATGTATGAATTCAGAAGGGTTAATCATTGAAAATCCTCATATTCAGCCACTTAAATTTCATAAGTGAGAAAGTGATAAAATAAAACCAAGTAACAATCATTAAAACGGCAGTGTCAACTGAACCGATCCATTACGTAATCAGTTCGCATTAGCTGCCAATCGAAGTCCCCAATACTCACTGTTTGGCGCAGAATGCTGTCTATATGCAACATTACAAGCATTTTTACTGATAAAACTTCCTCCTCTTGCAACATACTCACGTCTAGTGTCAGGTTGGGGTTGCCGGACGCAAGGATTTATGGTTGTAGTATCTGCAAACTGTTCATAATTATTAACATAAACATCCATACACCATTCTGAGACATTACCTAACATATCATATATATCAAGTTCATTCGGATCTTTACTTCCGACCCTCTGGTATTGTCTGCCAACACTATTATATGCACTTACACAAAACCTATTAAGTACATCTACATTACTATAGTCATAATTCAGAGAATATCTTCCGCCACGCGCTGCATACTCCCATTCAGCTTCGGTTGGAAGTCTGAAATCAGTATCCACCAAAGCATTCAACTTCTTTATGAATTCATCACAATCGTACCACGAAACAAAATTAATGGGTTTATCATAATCATCGATATCTATTGCCTTATCATTATCCATTACATAATACCACATTTCTCTTGTCACCTCAAATTTACCGAGCATATATGGATTTAAATTCACCATATGTTGAGGTTTAGCATCGCTCCATTCTTTCTCACGATATACTAATGAATCATTGGGCACTCCCATCATAAAAGGCGATGTTTCAACTGACACAAGCGGATATTCCATCCAGCCTAGACACAAAACTCCATCCTTATAACACCTTATATGATCTGTCTGTTCCTTAACCCAATCAAGAATAGGATCCATATTCTTATATCCACTATTCTTAGCAATTAGTGCATATTTTCGTGCATTTTTATAATCACCTTCAGACTGATATTTTATAGCCATTTTATCATATTGCAGACACTTGATAGAGTCCACCCAGTTCTGAACGGAAATAAAATCACGAGTCTTTCGGTAGCCCAAACGTTTTGCTCTTCGCAAATACTTTTCCGTATTCAGAACATCATTATCATAATAATATTTCATTGCTAATTGCGCAGATGCTGAGGCTTCTGCTACACACTTAACACCTATCTTCTGCAAATAAAGAACTGCAACACTCAGAATACCTAAAAGACAAATGCTAATTAAAGAATATTTACGAATGACTTTCCCATTCTGCCTCAGATAGTCAACCCACCTGTAGAACTTTTCGCGACACACTTTTAAACTTTCCTTCCTTTTACGTTTTCGAGCAATCGGCAACAGTTTCACATTCAGATCTCTGACAATGCGAGAGCCATCAATCTCTAATGTTTTTTCATAGAACACCTCTGGGTTCTCAATGCTTTCAAATCTCAATTGACTTGTTCCAACAGATAATTCCAGACAAAAATCTTTTCCTGCATAAAGAGTGTATGTTTCACCGTTATGGAGAATCAGATTGCAGTCTGAATCTGTGGATATATTAACCTTAGCTGATGAGGGATCATCAACATCCTGAGCATTGATATATAATTTAATCGATCTAATAAGCTTTTCTAAAGCTTGCTTATGGTTTGCATAATAATTTATAGCATCTAATGGCTGGAGATATAATATGACCTTACTATCATAGTTATTCTCGTCCAATCTAAAAGGAATTATCTTCTTATTATAAGCAAGAGCTGTTGCCAATTCAGAAACAGTCCAAAATCTAGAATTTGAATGTTGCGAAGATACAAACAAAAACACCTTGGAATTTTGGATGTTTTCCGCTATAATGGAAGCGAACTCATCTCCACTATATATACCATCCTCATCTATCCAGAATGTAATTCCTTCTTTAGCAAATACCTCTTTGATCTTAGAAATCGCGTTACCGGAAATAGGTTTATCTTTCTTATCCTTGTAATCAGCACGTGCGTGGCTTATAAAAACATCATAAATTTGACCTTCCATATTACTCATAAATAACCCTAACAACTACGAATTGAACTATTCTACTTCTCATTCCAGTCCATATCCAATTCCAATCCACATCTATCACAGAAAACCTGATGTTTGTAAATAGGATTGCCGCATTGGCGGCAGAAATATTGTTCTTCTGAATTCTGAATACGCTTTTTCAGAACTTGATACAGTTCTGTATCTTCGCGCTTGATGAGGTCGTAACCGAGCTTCAGAAGGAGCTTGATGGTCTTCATTGCCATTTCGCGGTCATATTCCTTCTCACCTTCAGGGAGCTGGGAGTATGGGACCATATCCGGGTTCTGCTTAAGTTCGTCATTGCGCTCGGGACCGTAGGTCCAGCCTTCCTTCTGACGGTTTTCTGCCCAGATTTCGTGCGCGTTTTCCGCGATTGCTTCGCGAAGCTCGTTTAGATCTTCAGTCAATTCGACATCTGAAAGATCGATAGGTTTCGGAATGTAGGTACTCATATTTTCTGAGATTACGGTTACAAGATAATTCTTGGAGTCAGCCCAGGCATCTTCGAACTGTCCGATCGTACAGACATTTTCTGTGTCGGGAGAATACGGATCGAAAACTGTGATTTTTCCTTGGGCAATATCACAGTTCAGGACTACTACGGTGTGGTCGGGAATCTGTCCGGAAAACACATCTTCTCTGAATTCCTCCGGATTTCCTGTCAGTTCTCCCCCATCGACGGCCACTATGACATAATTGCCGGCTTCCAGAGCGGCAGCTATATCTTCGACTGTACACTTATATTGACGCTTGACTATGATGCCTTTGCCTTCCAGGTGTCTTCCTACATTATGAAGAGCCGTACCATTGTCTTTAAGCCAGCCGTTACGATGTGCATCCGTCGTCAGCTGCTGCTCATCGTACGGGATCCCCATAAGGGACATCACATATTTTTCGCATTCCAGCGCACAGCTGTTGCTTTCCTGACAATTTGCAGCCAAGGCTGTCATCGGAAGGACCTCCATACACGGAGAGTTCCACCCCAATTCTTTATCGACCGACAGGGAAATACGCATAAGTTCCCTCAGCTGCGCATCTTCGGCAAGCGACTGCAGGATACAATCGCTCTCATAAGCCGTGGCATTACCGTCCAGGAAGGCTGCCAGGAGCTCTGCCGGAATTGTTTTATTTGCTGGCTTTTCCATATTTCTCCACGTCATCAAGTGCTATGGCGGTCAATGCTGCAACAGCACGTTTCTTTATATTGTATAAATTGTCTACATTGGTTCCAAGCTCGTCTGCTACTGTCTTCGGCTCCGCATCATCCAGAATCAGGCGCTTTATCACATATGCATATCTCTTGTTCGGCAGACGCCACAGCAAAGTCCGCAAATCGATCGCCGCTACAGTTTGCCTCTCACTATCAACGGATTCCGATGCTTCGGCACAATCTAACAGAGACTCTTTCGAGTCGTCTTCTATCATATTGTCCCGCTTGGCAATAAAAAATCTTATCGCCACTACTTTCATCCACTGGAAAACCGAACTCCTGCCCTGGAACTGACGCAGACGGTATGAATCGTTTTCCATCAGATGGATATAGAACTCATTGACGAACTCGTCATAGTCCACAGGATAAGAAAACACAGAGCGGATAATGCTGACAAACAACGGACGGCAACGGGTGAAAAAAAACTCATCCGTTACCTCATTGTCACGTTCTATCAGTTTATCGACTATTTCCCTGTCTGTCATCATACATTCCTCATTACGTCCAGAATATTGGTCACAATAGCAGTATCATATTGTTTTGATGCCGGCAACAATTCTTCATAAGGTGCAATATCCTTGTGATAGAAATGATCCTTGAGATACTTGTTGACTTCTTTGCCTCGTGCCTTCACCTCACTATCCTCATCTTTCAGCATATCATTGATTTCCGCTCTTCTGGACGCATACAGCGGCTGGGTGCCCAAAAGCAGCCTTTCCATATTCCACCTGCTGTGCTCCACCTCCGACAATACTGCAATATCTCTCTGAGTCAATAATGTATCCGCACCTACATTATCAGGATCGACTCCGACACTGCGCAGCTTGACCGGAATGGAATTGGCGGCATAAAGGTTTGACAATTTATAGATATACTCCAGCTCAGTATCCCAATATTTCTCAAGAACTGCAGAATCAGCCATTCCTTCGTACTTGAGACCATTGTTCTCCATATGATACAGATAATTGATTCTCTTTGCTTTGACAATCCTCTTGCGGAACAAAGGGTCATAGCACTCATCCTTCATTCCGAAAGGATAGACATTACCGTATCGTGTCGTATTATGGGCATATTTCAAGACCTCACCGCTGAGCGGCTGATAGACAAAGACAGGCACCTCACGGGCATAAATAGCCTCCGGGAGATACAAGGCAGCCGCCACATTGGCATCAGATTCATTTTCGCACAATGCCAGAGTAAGATACTCTTTCCTGTTGCAGGCCCATTTGTGGAGAAGCAAACGGACATTATCCGACTCGATGGAACCGTCGATGAACTCCCATTCGATATCCAGAAAATCGCCGTATTCCGCATTCGGAGATCTCAATACCTCGTGCTGCAGCTTGCCGTATCTATCCCAATAGAAATGGGTGGCGTGTGAAAGTCGGAACAGATTGTCATAATGCCCAAGGAAGAAGTCCATCTCCTCCCTGATATTCGGAGCGATAAAACAAATCTTAGTACGATTGTTACCATCCTTGAAATTAGGGAAATGAGCAATGTGGGCCACCGTAGAGGCCATTGCATAGCTCATCTGAGTCATTCCATATATCACAAAGCGTACAGTTTCCTCGGAATCGGCCTTGATTCCCTTACGGTCAATGGCTGGAAAACGTCCTTTTTCCGGATCTTCACCACAATCGCAGCACGTATCATATTCGCGCGAGACAAGAACTCTCTGCGCCCAATTTTCCAGCGAGTTTATGATGTTCAGATATAGCCAGGTATCCTTTTCCTTCCTGCCGAACTGAAGTACGTGATATGTAGACACCCTGTCCACAACCAAGTAGCACTGGACTGCACGGCGCACATCCTTGCAGACAGATTTCACGAGATTCCAGCACTCCAGATTTATGGAGTCGTGATCCACCTCAGCATCTTCTCCCAATATATAAATACTGTAGGCCTCATCAATCTGGACATTACGTAATGTCTGCTCGATTATCCTCGAGCCGTTCAACCAGGTCACATCCAGTCTGCTTTCAAATTCCGGTATATCGGAAAGAATCTTGTCGTGGAGCTTTTCCGTATCCTGAGTCGTCAGCACGACTATCTTTCGATTCTGATGCACTCCTGTCTGGATGAACTCCCTCAGCATATTCACAAGCATCGAATTGGCACCCAGAACCAGCACGTGGTCATCGAATCTGTATCGTACGCGTCCTTTCTTGAAGTTCTCGATTCTGTTGCTGACGATGTTTCCGAGAACGGTGATCAGCATAGAAGTGAAGAATACGGCTCCGAAAAGGGTCACAAGCAGCTGTGCGACGAGCGAGAATGGAGCCTTATCACTGTCATTGAAAGAGCCCGGATCGAGCATCAGTTCCAATGCTCTGACGAAAGGAGTATCAGCATTACCGGGAGCAGGGAAAAGATATAAGAGAGTAGTTCCCAAAGCCAGAAATACCAGCAATGCCCCACTGAGAAACATAACCTGGCGTCCCCATCCGCTAGAAAACGAACGGTCAAACCAGCGGACACATCTGTCCCAATATTTTTTCAGGCGGTTCATTTATAAAAAGCCTTGATAGTATCCTCGACAACCTTCTCAAGCACAGCTTCCCGAGTCCTCTTCAAGACCTTCTCCTTGAACGTGAGCTCCGGCTTGGATGCTTTCTTTTCATCTTTCTTATCGATTTTCTCCTTCTCGTTATGAAGCTGCATCATCACCACACAATAGCGTCCGGCGAGAACGAGCACAATAGTAGCGAGAATGAGGATAGCAACAAGCACAACACAGACGTTGTTGCACATATGATGGCAGAAGCAAGAACACAACACAACGGCCAATATCGATGCCATAATTATGAAATAACCTATCAAGATCCCACGCATCGGATTGGCCAGAAGGTTGACTCCTGTCTTTTCATTCTCCTTACTCTCCTTTACAGAGGCATCATCGGAATTATCATCAGACTGCGGATTATTGGCATTACCATCGCCGAAAATCTGTCCCAACGATTTGCCTATTTCCTCATAAATCTTCTTTTCAGCATCACGTTGGAATTCAAGGCGCTGTTTTTCGATTTCCGCCTTGAGGTTATCTTTCTCTGTATTAGTCATAGGTTAAAAATTAACAGGTTATTATTCGAACTTATGCTTGAGATCAATAAAGACACTTGAAGAGGAAAGGACCGAATAAAAGCGTTCGAAAAACTTATACATCCTTAATGCACAAGCCCTTTCAAGATACTCTATCATTTCCTGCCTGTAAATCAGGATATCCTTCGAATTTGCACCGGATATGCGTTCGGCAAAGGTCTTCTTACAGGCCGCCTCATATGATGCCACAAGAGCAGCATCATCCACAAAATCATCTTTCATTCTTTCGTATTCACCTGCACAGACAGCGAGATTGGACATCATTATCTCCAAAGCCTCAGGGAGAACATCGACGCCGTTTTCTGAAGCATATTGCCGGGCCCTTTCGAGTACACCTGCTTCAGCATCAGCAATCATTCTTTCCAGCTCAAGATTATCAAGGAATGCCTGATATTCTGCTTCCACTCTATCTTTCAGATTCAGTCCCAACTCTTCCGGCAATTCATCAAGAAACTCTTCTTTATCATTCTTGAAACGGATGAAGTCCAGACTTGCATATATGAGTTTATTCATCTCATCCTTGCAGACAGTATAGATATTGCCAGCCTCATCCACCGGCCCCAAGCCAGCTACAGAATATAGGATTTCAGCAACTTCGTCTGCCGTAGCGCAAGTCTTCTCCAAAGATTGGTATAGTGATTCCATAGGTTATTAAATTAGTGTCTACAAACTTACATAAAAACTTTCGTTTTTACGCCCGTTAGAATAAAAATTAAGCCCACATACTATCTTTAAAGGTCAAAAGCGGTTATGCTCCTCAGCCCGCTGCACATCCTAAGGGGTAACGAGGGCTGCCTTCAATGAAAACGGCATTCTGTTTCAGGCTGACTCATACATTAGAAGAGATCGTGGATGCAACCGACACAGCCTGAGACGTCATATTTGTATCCGGAGAAAACTCAAACAAAAACGACACTGCAAAGTCAAGACTAGTTGGTAGTCTGGCGTACTATTTACGATAAACCTTCTGTATGAAAAAAGGGAATAATCAGTATAAGTATCCGATTATTCCCTTCATATTCTAAACTTCCTTATTCATTATAGATCATCATCACCTTGCCAACGCTTGGCTGTCACAGTAAACTGTTGATCTATTTCTGCTTTCTCTGTTGAAACAATAACTGCAACGTTACGCTTCTGCTGCGCCTCTGCAAACCTGGCTGGGATATAGAAAGTAATCTTCTTATCTGCACCTGGATCCAGCACCATAGTCTCCACCTTATCCTTCATTCCTGAAGACTTTATTGTTACTGTCAGTGTATCCGAAACAGCCTCTGTTGAAGTATTTGCTACCTTTGCAGCATATGCGGCAAAGCCTCTTTCAGATGCTTCTGCAACTGTATTTACAAGTGATACCTTAATATCATCAGGGAATTTAAACTCCGGTTGCGGCTCATCAATAAGTTCTATCTCCTTCGGTGGTTCTCCGATAAAATAGATTTCTTCGCCATTATCCCTGACAAACTTTCTGGTACGTCCCCACAGATCGAAATGTAAAGTACCGCCATCAAAACTTAAAGAATCCGGTAAAGTGGACGTTTTCAGTTTTGCGATATAAGGGACCAATACCATCTTTACAGCAGCTTCTTTAGTCTGCATATTCTCCTGACATAAGAGCACCCCATCGTCCGTAATGATGACACATTCTCCTTTATTTACAGAAGAACGGAAGTAGCAATTTTCCTCCTTAGGCAATGTAAAGCTTCTGTTTCCTTTTTTGTCAATATGAATTATCTGGTTCTGATTTGTAGTTACAACCGCATACCCATCAGAAAACGTATTGACCTTATAGAAGGTATACGGTTTTCTTACATTGATATTGATCTTCTTCATATTATAGCGAGGATCAAAGATCGGATTTCCACTCTCATCTATAAAAATCCACCTTCCATTAATGGAATCCTCGCTCTGAACCTTCACCTTCGGTATTTTTCTTACAGGAAGAAATCCATTCCAATAGAAAGGGAAACGTGGATGAAACTCATATACTTCATCAAACATATGAACTTCACCATCCTCTTTTATATAACCGTAAACAGTACCATCATTCTTAGTCAGAATAGCGATATCATCCACGAAGACAAATTCAGCGTATTCCACTGAAACCAATACTCTGTCATTCGCATCATATACACCGTAATACGGACCGTTCTTTATTTTTTGCAGTCCATTCTGAACTCCTTCCTTCAATGGAAATCTTTCTATACCGTAATCAGTCTGTGCATATAATGAAGCAGATACTACAAGCATCAGAATAACATTTAGTAATTGTGTAAGCCTTTTAATCATATCAGCAATTGATTATTTAATTAATCCCCAGTTATGCATCCTTCTGCGAACAGCTTCAAGCGCTGCAGAGTAGACTTTTGTTTCTTCCTCAGGCAAGCTATCTGCATCAATTATATATTTAGCATAATGATATTTCATAATCTCGCCATATGTAAGCGGATCATTTAACATATTATAATTGATCAGCGCATAAAGACGAGCCTTATAATTTGTAGAGTCTTTCTGAAGGACAGCCTCGAATAACGAAGCTGCGCCAATAAGATCTCTTTGGTTCACGAAGTCATATCTTTCCTGCTCAGGAAGACTAAGCTTTGCTGAATGAAAGGACTTGATCATTGCACATTCATACATCGCCTCCGGCAAAGAATCTCTTGCCGCCAGCCTTTCTATCATTGTATAAGCCTCATTCCATCTTAAAGTATCCTTACTAGAAAGGATATACTCATAATGGGCCATAATAGCTTCTTTATAAAGACTATCCTTAGCCAGATTATAAATCTCCCTTCTTCCCTCAATTACCAGAGAATCCGGTTGCCCTGGAGCAATCTTAGATACCGCATCTGCATATAGTTCAGAAACAGTCGGAGGAGGTGGCGAAGGTGGCAATACAGGCTCAGGATCCGGTCTGAAGACCACAAATGCCGCCACTGCTGCAGCAACAACGCCAGCTACAATTCCTCCTATCAGCTTTCCGTTACCTTTCTTTATTTCAATATGCTCTCCCCTGCTAGTCCTGTTAAGAAGTCTTTCAAGATCAACGATCATTTCTGCCGCCGAAGCATATCGTTTATCCTGAGCCTTCTCCGTCGCTTTCTTAATAATCTTCCTTAACTGAGGATGTTTGATATCCTTAAGCGGCATAGGCTTTCTCAAATGACAGAAAAGCACGTGCTCATCAGACCCTGTAAAAGGAAGTTTGCCAGTATAAAGCTGATATAAGAGGACTCCTATTGCATAGATATCTGTAGTTTGGTTCTGACTCTTGACATCTCCCAGAACCAGTTCAGGAGCTGCATAATTGACCTTACCGATGAACGTACCGGATGATGTCAGATGCTTGTCCATTGTAACAAGGGAACTTATCTGCTTGCAGATTCCGAAGTCAATCAATTTGATTTTATGGTCAAGGGTTATCATCACATTACTAGGATCAATGTCTCTGTGGATATATCCCTTGTTATGGAGGGCCATAATTCCTGCAAGAAGTGCCTTTATAATCTGTGCAATTGCCGATACCTTGTCAGACTGAAAAAATGCATAAAGTTCATCTGCATAAGGAATACGGATTCCACTCTGATCACTAGTAATTCCTTTCATCAGATCCTCAAGATTCACTCCCACAAGGAACTCCATCGGCATATAATATCTTTGAACCCAAGCACCAGAAAGGAGCTGTTCCTGATTCTCGATAAATCCATACATCTTCATCAGATTCTCATTGTTGATCTGAATGGAAGCTTCTCTTCTTGCTCTTTCCAACAACTGTGGGGATTGGATACTCTCGTGAACAGCCTTTATTGCTACTACAGTACGCCTTCCTGTACGCACATCTACACAAAAACCTTTGTAGACACGCCCCATTCCACCTTCACCTAAAAAAGGACCGTCCTTATCAAATTCGTAGTATATACCACTACGCTTCTCATCTTCTCCTTGTATTCTTACTACATTCATCGCTTACTTCTCTACTTTTATAACCAAAACTTTATCCATTCCTTCAATATATATGACATATACGCCTTCTTCTGCAAAGGTATACTCGACATTGACATTTCCCAACGGTGAAAGATAACGTTTGCTCTCAAGCGGCGCCAGAAGGAGATCATCATACTTGGCAACCACTATTGTCTCTCTTCCTAACGAGCGGTCTTGTTTGCCTTCTTCATTCAACTTAAATACATTTATTGAAACTGTCTTGGCTACAGATATGAAATGATGCGGACAACCCGTATTGACTTCCAACATAACTTTTGAACCCTTTTTCTTTGTTATGTAGGTTGTATCAGGAATAACGAATCCCACATCTCTGACTAATCGATCCGTCATTTGCGGCTTTTCACCATCAAGATATATTTCTCCAACAGTCATTATCCTGTCTTTAAGAGAGACGAAGTCCGGATTGAGCCTTTTACCATATGTAGTAACCTTACCGATCGGATACTCTCTTACTCTGCCATCTTTAAACTGAAGACAAAGTATCTTGCCAAATTCTCTTGAAACGATCACACCTTCTATTTTCTGTCCATCTACTTCAATAATATCAAGGAGTCTGACCTGTTTGAACAATGGAAGATTATCGTTGATAGGTTCAACAGAAGTACTTAAAAGGTCTGTGGGTGATATAGAAACAATTCTATCATCTTCTGTACGAATCTTCAGATACTGGCCAAGACACTGTTCAGTAATCTGTCCGACGAATCTTTCACCTCCTTTAGTAACTACTACATCATTTACACCTGAAAATTCATTTTCAGAGCGCAATGTCTTGGTAGTACTCTGAACATTACCCCAAGGAATCGTATAATTTCTCTTGGTAAGATCAAGGAAAGTAACATAACTGCCATCCTCAATTACATATACATTATTGTATGTTATACCGTTACTGCTGAAGGATTTCAAAGTAATCTCGGATGTTTCAGGCGACAGATTCTCCCTCACCCAATGCTGCCAATCTTCAGAAAGATTTTCTATACGGTGAGACGTTGTCACAGGAGAAGTGATGAGCGACTTTTTGATCACGACAGTAGCTTTCTCCGCAAAAACAGTCATACTCTTACTTGCTTTCTGCTCGACAATAAAGCCCTCATACACTGATCTGTCTTTACATACCAACTGCTCTACATTTTGAGCTAAGGCATTTGATGCAAAGCTGATGACGAATGCCAACAGGGCAATTTTCAATAATAAAGTCTTCATAATATTGTATCCTTAATTTATTCTTTCATATCATTAGAAGGCACGGCATCAAATGTTTGCTGATCAATAGACAATGTCTTATTGATCCAATCAATGACAGCTATATAAGAGTTACCTGCCACTACTGGGGCATCAACTGATTCTAACGCCTTGACACCCTCTTCCCCAGACGTATATGAGGCTGAACAATTCAACAATTCTGACGGCAATACGAAATATGATTTATAGTCACCCGGATTGACCTGGACGGAAATAATACCAGGATCAGAGTACATCGGTTGTCCTTCCTTAAAATCTACGGTCATATTTGCAGTCATAGTGAATATTACTGTAGTGTAATCGGGTTCAGAGATTGGGGCTGCTTTCTGATACTGAACACCGACATATGCAGAAGCCGGAGTCAGTGCGACCTTTACAGTGTCTTCATTGCCTATAGTGATTGTCTGAAAAGCGATTCCTAATAGTGAACTCTTTGAATTGAATGACAGGTCTGAATTATTGCGAAGTACCAACGTATTCAAGTTAGAGCTTCCTTCGATTGTATATAACGCTTTTCCTTCAGACTCAACAAACGAGACAGAGACTAAGCTATACTCACCACCAGGAATTTCATTAAGTCCCCAGCAAACTGAAGTATATCCATCAAGAACCTGATCTGCATCCAGTATGACATTTCCTTCAGCATCATACAAAAGACTGGACACTTTGAGCTGGGAACCTTCATCCAAATCATAATTACCATCAAACAGTGGAGCAAAAGCCTCTGCCACAGGAAGAGTATTCAATTCAATAACAGTATTGAAAGTCTTTGTAATTATTTTTGAAGAGGTACAAGCCCCGCTAACGACAGCAAATGCTGCGAGATATATGATTTTCTTCATATCTGATTCGCTTAATTCTTTAGAACATCCAACCAATAGTCAAAGAAATATTATGAGTTTTCCAAGGAAGATTCTTTGCTAGGCCTGTCAAGCCGATTCCATAACGCAAACCTGCAAAATAGCCTTTCCCAGACTCCCATCCTGCACCAATAGCAATATCCGTTGTCATACCGGCACATTCACCTACACTATACACTGCTGAACCTATTGTCATTTTATCTGGAGATGTACTAAGGAGATAAGACAGTTCCGGTCCGATCTCGCAGTATACCGACGAAAGCGGATATGCTCTGAACATCAATGGCAAAGATATTCGATTCAATCTGAGTTTATCACCACCATCGACTGATATAGTCTGATATGAAAACAATAATTCAGGCTGGACCCCCAAAAGTCCTGAACCAGGACTACTATATTCTCCACTATATCCCCATCTTATATTAATCGCACCGCCGATCTGGAATCCTGCTCCAACAGATGAATTCACCGGCAAAGCACCAGTAGACACAGTCGTAATATTCAAGCCTGCCTTTGCTGCATACCTTAATGTAAGTGAATTACCATTAACTGGTTCGTTTTCGACTATTCCTGTTAAATACTGTGCTGAGGCAGTAAAAGAAGCCCCCGCAAACATCATCAATAACAACAATTTCTTCAACATACAAGTAAGTTTATTGCAAATAATAATTTTTAATCGAAACTGAAGCATCAGTAAATTAAGGTGCAGGTGACACCCAGACTCTCATAATATACGGGAATATCGTCCACACAAACGATAGCTCCGAATACTTCTGTTGTTTCCTGATTTAATTCTTCAGATTTGAATTCATACGGAAGAACAATCTTGCTACGACCGCTCTCGTCAGTAGAACAAGGAAGTACAACTTCCTCTTCTGAATCCTCTTTCATCAATATAACTTCAACTTTGTCTGCCTCTATCCCTACAAGTTGAAGCTCCCAAGATAATTCCGGCTGTGCACCTGATCGTAGTTCGTATGTTTTCACCGGATCTACAAATGAAACCGAAGAATTCTCATTAAGACGGAAGAGACCCACCTTTCCAGAGAAGTCCCTGACCGCAGCGATTTTATTTCTTAAAGGAGTAATATCAGCATATACAGGCAGAACAATTATTTCTTCATTATATGCAAGCCCACAATCAGACTCATCCCTGATTACTGTAAGCTTGGAACTCTTTCCTTTAGGAAACTCAGGTATTGTCACCGGTTTTCTTTCCTGCGAAGAATTTGTCCCAAGGTATCTTAATGTAGGATCAAACCTATAGGTATTAGAGCCGAATGAGACAGTAGAAAAATCGCCATTGGGAAATTCAAGTTCACCTATACCTTCTGCCAAAACTTTAAGAGTGGTGAATGTATCTCCATTAAGCTTCAAGAGAAGAAGCTCACCACCTTTGTAGGTGTGTCTCCAGCCAATGGCACTGCCATCTTCAATAGTACTCAAGAAATGCAATGGCTGCTTAATATAAACGGCAGTTCCTCCCAAAGCATTTATGACAGAAAATTCTCTTGTCGATGCTATTCTTACGATAGCTTTTCCGTTATTGAAAGGAGCTGCATAAGTATATTTAGCAGGGATCTGGACATTACCATCCTGATCAAGATAACCATACTTATACATTCCCTGACCTTCAGGGGGTGAGATAAATACAAGTTTACCTTCCTTATAAAACGGATAATCAGGGGAAGGTCTATACCCAAGTCCCTCGAAGTTACGAATCATTCTTCCTGATTCATCGATTAGTCCAGCAATCTCATATTCTCCGCTGGCACCTAAGTTAAGAAGAAGTGCTCTATCCTCCTGGAAGGGAGTAACAAGATCGTACTTAACTTCGTGAATCAACTTACCGGAATTATTCAATATTCCGCACTTATCTCCATTTACAGCCATAAAAAGGCGGCTGTTCAGGACCTTGATATTATCATATTTAGGTTTGCATAACCACTCCATAGTCTGTGCTTTGAGAGAGAAAGCACAGACTATTAAACAGAGATAAAGTATAATTCGTTTAAGCATTAAAAATCAACAGTATTTGTGAGAATATCGTGAATAAAACGAGCATCGATAGCTACATTATACTGGCTATTACCATACTTAGCCGAAATTACACCTACCACATTACCACGATTATCAAAAACAGGAGAACCACTTGCACCTCCCTCAATCATAGCATTATGCTCGAAGTTAACATTGTTACCTGAACGGATGCACTGTCCAGAAGTCTCATAAGCCTCCAGCTTCACTCGATTCTTTTCATTTACATTGTCACCTGTTCCACCGGAAACTTGAAGTGAAAGACCAGCAGGGAAACCTACTGTATATATCTTATCACCAACCTGTACATCTTCTTCAGATTTTGATATCTTCTTAAGATTCACATATTTAGCCTTCTCTGGAAGAATTTCCTTGTCCAGCTGAAGAATAGCGAGATCCACATCTACATTTTTGCTTGAAGAAATAACTTTCGCAGTAAAAGCGTTATCTGCGGCAAACACCTTACCATTAGAAATAACAAGCATCTGGTCAATTACAGGAACAACTTTAATCTTTTCTGCAAGAAGTTCAAGCATTGCTGCATTCTCTAATTCCTTCAATGTATTTGCCATTATAACGCCTTTATAAGCACCCTGCTTGAGGTTTGTCTTCCAAAGGTCGTTGATATATGTTTCCATTTCCTTGTCATAAAGCCAAGGTTTAGCTATATGCAGGTTGGTCACGATCTTAGCATCATCAGAAATAAAGAAGCCGGTTCCGCTATAACTGAATGTACCTTCAGTTCGAGGGTCAATCGACACTCTATCGATCATATCTTCGCCAAGATATACTTCATAATGATAGTATCCTTCAATGTATACTACAGTATCCTTATAGTCTACCTTATGTCCCACAAAGTAAACAGCAGCAGCGATAACAGCTAAAGCAGCTACGACTCCACCGATTATACCCCAAGAAACTACTGGCTCTGGAATTGGATTCTTTACCGGAACACCAGCACAAGAAATTTTGTCACCTCTCTTGATACGTACATCCTGATCCTTAGGTATACGAGTGCCATTGATAGTAGTTCCATTCTTACTGTGGTCCTGGATATACCATTTTCCATCAGCCATTCTCTTCATTGTCGCGTGGAAACGGCTTACGTGATCTCCAGCAAGGAAAACACGATTCATCTGATGGCTTCCCACGCTTATGATTTCCTTGACTTTAGTAACATCTACAATATTAGCAGGTATACGATTCCAGTCCAGACGCTCGTCTGCAAATACGACCTCATCACCACGACGAACGATCACATCCTTATCAGGTGTGAGTTTCTTTCCATTAAGATAAGTTCCGTTAGTACTTCCACGGTCGGTCAGGAGCATATCTCCATTATCAAGCAATAAAAGTTCCGCGTGATAATTACTTCCGAATTGACTTCTCAACTGAATATTTGACTGTGGCGCTGTGCCGATTACATATAGTTTCATAGATTTTTGATTTAGTGGTTATTATAATGCTATTTCCGTTCCTGTCACCTGTACAGTATCTGCCTTAACTTTCTGGCCTTTTTGCTTAACCGGTTTTTCTGTTTTAACCGGCTCAGCCTTTATTACTACAGTATCTCTCAAGGTATCGATATTTACTATCGTATCCTTCTGATAAATCACAGTAGGTTCTTTCTTAAAGACATCCTTATCCCAAATAAGCCAAGCCATAAGTCCGGCTACGACAATTCCCAGTAAAGAGAAGCCAATTATTTCCATTCTTTTTTTTGCAGGATTCGGAATGATGGTCCAGTCAAGATCCATTACATTGGCAAAATTGATCACATCTTTGCGCGATACAGGAATCTCTACATTCGCAGTAACCCTCATACCATTGATGTAGGTTCCATTCATACTCTGATCCTTAATGTACATCTTGCCGTTTGACTCCACCCTCAAGACAGCGTGGACACGGCTGACGACACCCCTGACATCCTGAATGAGGATGTCACACTGCGGATCACGTCCGATTGTGTAAATTCTTTTCATTGTTATGTGGATTTATTATATATCTAATTTTCTCAAATCCTTTACTTCCTGGCTACCCTTTGCCAGTTTGAGTTGTCCGCTTGGTGAAACGGTCAATATATATGGAGCATCTCCTTCGATACATCCATCGATTTGCTCGAACTTGGAAGTTCCGTCTATAGTATCTTTCAACATAAGTTCAAAAGCCTCCCAATCTTTCTTCTTGACGAAAAGTTTGGCATTCTTAGAACCCAAAGCAAGTATGTAAGCATTTGGGCAATTATATCCCCTATCTTCAAACGTCCATTTGAACTGCATCTGCCAAGAACCGTAGTAGGTAATATTTTCTTGCATCACAACATTCTTGGTTACAGGTTCTTCTATAACAGGAACATTGTCATTGTCTTTTACCTCAGCAGATGATTTTCCGGGAACAATATTGAATATCAAGCTCACCAACAAACAGGTGGCAAGGGAAGCAATGATGATTTTAGCAGTCTTATTCATTTTCTCCTTTAATTTTGATTCTTGTCTCATATCCACGAAAGCAGCGGTCAGATTATCGTGTTTTCCTCCGGAATTCTTACCTATTTCATCTACCTTCTTTACCATATCGGCCAGAACCTTATCGGCTGCATCTCTTCCAGAAACCTCAGAAAGAAAGTCTTCCTCTGGCATCGCACCCCAGAAACCATCTGAACAAAGAATGAATCTGTCACCTTTTTGATACGGTAATTCGAAGACATCCGGATCAACATTCTCACTTACACCTAAAGCTTTGAGAATCACGTTGGACTGTGCAGATAGTCGAGCTTGTTCCTCAGTCAACGCTTTACGCTTGACCATTTCGAAAACCATCGAATGATCGAATGTTCTAAATACCTTATTCTTGCCTCTAAGCTGGTATATTCTGCTATCTCCCACATATGCAGCCGTAACAGAATAATCAGAAACTATTATAGCAGTCACGGTTGTACCCATTCCTGCGTATGAAGGATGTTCTAAGCCATAGGCAATAATATTTTCATTAGCTTTCCTTATAGCCTTGGTAAGGATTCCTCGACGATCTGTCCCACGAGGGGCGGCATCTATAGTCTCAAGAATAGTCGTAACCGCAAGTGAAGAAGCCATTCTACCACCATTTACTCCACCCATTCCATCACACACCACAATGACAGCACCCAAAGCCGTATCCTTGAATCCTGCACTATCCTGATTCTCCTTCCTACCACCTATACGAGAGTCAACAAAGGCATTGATCTTCTGTTCAGACCTGATTATCACAGGCCCAAACGGACTCTGTTCGTCATCTTCATCATCCTCATTCACGGAAGAAATCAGAGACGGAAGAATATCATTCAAAATCTTCGGCGGAGATACTTCCTGCTGAATACCATCTGATGGAATCTTAGACTCGTCTATATTATTCGAATTGGACATTTTCTTAAAATTACATTAAAAAGAAAGTGAGTATCGCTATTACAACTAACGTTACAGCGACAATCGATGTTACGACAACACCGGTAGGAAACGGCTTTTCATCGGAACTATTTATATATGAAACCAAAGCATCCTTGAACTCCATAGCAGTCTGATATCTTCTTTCCGGATTCTTCTCGGTAGCTTTTGAAATGATATAGAACAAGGGACGATCAATATTTTCGGAAGATGGAAGCCGTTTCTTAAGCTGGCTCTCAATTATGTCCATCATATCAGGAGAGTCAAACGGATTACCCCCTGTGACCAGCTCGTACAACGTCACTCCCAAGGAGTAAATATCAGATCTCAAATCAATATTTTCATCTGATGTCTCACGCTGAATCTGCTCTGGAGATGCATATTGGGGAGTTCCGATAAATCCCGTCGCAGTAAGGCCTTTACCACCAAAAGTCCTGGCAATGCCAAGATCCATCAACTTGACAGTCTTGCCACCCTCAAGCATAATATTTGATGGCTTTATATCTCTATGAACGATACCATATGAATGTATGCAAGCCAAACCATCCAGAACGTGACATATTTCCGATGCTAATCTTTTAGATTTTTCTCTTACATCCAAGAAACCCATCTGAGTCTTTGCGTGATGTTCCAAAGTCACACCCGAAACATATTCACTCAATATAAAGATCGGTCCACGGGTGGGATGACTCTCACAATAACCCATCATCTGGATTACATTAGGATGATTAAAGACCAACGATGCCTCCAGTCTTGCCCTCTCACGGATAATAGCCTGGCTTGCATACTGATCCTTAACTCTCTTTATAGCAATTCGTCTACCCGTCTGTGTACCATATCCTAAGTAAACAGTTCCCATAGCCCCGCTACCCAGACACTCGTCATTAGGGTTATAATAGAACCATTCCCCATCCCTGGCCCTCAAATATATACGAGGGTCTCCGGGACGAGTCATCACTGTCTGTACAAATTGCGGCTGCATACTTTAACAATCGAAGGAAATTCCTCAGACTACTTTGGCATTATTATAGTGCTACCCTTCTTGAAAACAGGAGCCGTCCCGTCCATTCCTACTGTGCCACGCGCAGGAGCTGCATCTCCTGGATATACAGGACCTGATGTTGTTCCCGACCAAGGATCATTTCCACCACCGAACGGAGACATTGGGTCTTGAGGCTCTGCCGGCATAAAATCAGGATTGACCGAAAGGCCGAGACTCTTCGTATCAATAAGAATAAGGTAAAGCTGATAATGCTCACCTATTGTTATGATATCACCATTATGGCACTCTACAGGATCAAACCCAAGGCTATTACCGTTTATCATACTGCCGCAAGTAGAAGCGGAGTCCTGAAGCGAACATATCGTCTTCTCAGGATTCTTCATAACTCTAACGACAAGTTTTGCGTGTTCAGCTGTTACGGTCGCCTCATTAAGGCAGATATCACATTCCGCAGTACGTCCTATTGTATTCAAACCAACGTGAAGAGGCCAATATTCTCCTGCCGGTGTACGTGACACTGAGAAAAGGAAACCTACCACCGGTTTGGTATTCACCTGCTGACCAGACATTGGTGCCTGAGACATTCCTGGGAATACCGTCGCCCCCTGTCCGAACTGTCCGCCCATTGGATTAGAATTTGGATTCTGCTTAAAAGATGAATCGTAAGCGTTTTCCATACCTGGGAAAATAGTTTTATTGCTACTCATAATATTAGGTTATTTTATGGATTATTAGTCTTTTTTAAAGGGGCCGCATCCTTTTTCACCGATATCAGCTGACCAATAAATACAATATAAAGACGACAACATCAGTTGTATCACCAACTTCTGATCGTCTTCTTCGTAACGTCATATTTTGCTAACATTCAGAAAGGATGATGGAAAACAAAAATTATTTTTCAATATTCCTCCGTAATTTTCTTCCTTTGAGGATGTAAATTTAGAAAATTCTTTGCAATAAAACCAAATTTAATCAATAAATACCAATAAACTCCCACAACGAAAACACCTCCCCAGCTTCAGAGGAAGCCCGGGAGGTGAACCATAACCCTATTATTAACAACTAAACTAACCGTGATTTAAGGTTTTGCAAAGGGTGTGCCAGTAAAGGAGGCTCGAAGCTTTTTTATCAGGGGAAGAAGGATTTTTCCAAGGCTGAAATATCTCCGAAACGAGTCAATGCGGCCTGTGAATTTTCTTTCCGAGGCTTTTATGGCCGCAGAAACGGAGTTGCGGGCTGCACGAAGTTCGTCCAGCGTAGAGATATTCAGATAATCATTCGTTGTCATAGAAAATGCCGATGAAGAGTTTGACGAAGATATTGACAAAGAGCCGTTTCCAGAAAATCAGCAGCAGTGCGAGAATGATGAGGAAGATACTTCCGATGATGAATGCGGCCCCAGCCCAGCTTCCGATGATTTCCCCCAGAAGAAGGACGGCACCGAAGGCAAAGACAGCAAGGACAATCGCGCCCAACATTATCACAAGCATCATCGACAGCACACGGCTTACACCGATGGAAAGGCCGTCAATCGTCTTCAATTTCAATTCGTTCAGCCTGAGGTCCAGATACCTGCACAGTTCCGGATCCATTCTTTCCTGAATTCCTGCCATTTTATTCTTCCTCCAGAACTGCCTCTATCGCATCCAGTCCTTCAAGAATTTTTTCTTTTGCTGTACCTGCGGCATCAGCAGCCTTGGCACGGATGCGTCCACGTATCTTTACTCCCGATTCGGGAGCCATAAGCAGTGCAGCTGCAGCTCCTGCAGCAGCACCTGCCAGAAATGCTAAAATCGATTTACCTGTATCCATAAAAAATGTCTAAGTGTTAAATTCACTCAGACATTTTCAGATATTGTACCAAAGTATGATCAGGCTTTAAAGCTCAGGAATCTGAGTTTCCAGCCTGTCGCATTCACGGAAAGCCGTCAGGCATACATTGTTCGCGGCGCCTCCCAGATCAATATGCTGAAGAGAAGAGCATCCAAAGAAAGCGTAGTCATCGACAAAACGCACGGTGCGAGGAAGCATAATGCTACGCAGATTATGGCAATCGATGAACATAAATTGTCCGAGTACATCCTCGGATGCGCTGAATTGCATCTGAGTATCAATTGTTTCCGTGTAATATACCCCTCCGGAAACAATATTGGCATCACTCAGGTCCAAAGTCATCAGCGAACCGGTCCAGCCCGAAGAACCATCAGGTACAGAACCTCCGCACATCTGACGCAGGAGAGCTATATCATCGCCGTTTATATTGCCATTGACCTTCAGTGACGTAAGGCCTGCCTTTTCTTCCTCGGAAAGGGCCTGTGCCAGCCTTCCTTCCCTGGCCAATGACACTTCCCTATATGTTCCGGAAGGCGGATCCATCGGACTTATACCGGCAATCATCGAAGTGAACGGAAGCTGTTTCTCATTCATCGAAGGTATGACAATGGCTCTGTACCAGCCGTTACAGTCTCCTTCCCAGCCGAAGTTATAATGCAGGAAGTCCTGATCGTAACCGTCACATACATATATATGCGAACTGCCGGAAACCACCACAGGCCTGCCATTATCCAGTTCTTGATATAGCGTCTCAAGCAGTTCGGAGTCTTTGCTGTCCTTTATATATTCCGCTTGAGGACTGTATCCCCAGTTGCATATGAGAGCCGGCTTGAAATTCCTCATTGAACTTGCTGTATGGGCAGGACTCATTTCCGAACCGAGTGAGGCAGCTGCAGCAAATATGAGAGAAGCTGTATCACGTCTATACATATTATCCCAATCGACCTGATAATCAGCCAGTTCAGCATCTCCCTCCCAGATATCCTTTAGCGAATAGCGGGCCTTTCCTGAAGGTTGCGATCGATATTTTGCAAGAATCTGCGCCAGAGCCACAGCTCCGCATCCTGCCAGACAGAGGGAATCACGCCCTTGATAATGCACACGCATAAAAGCCTCATTATAAGGATAATCCTGAGCATATTCAATATCAGCCAGCAATGGTTTCACTCCCTCAGGTGAGATTCCGTATGACGGAAGAAGCGGCATAGGTGCACCGGCATAGTGCATTTTCAGGTATTTGAGCTGGGCATCATAACGACTCAGAATGGAGGCCACAGTATTTGAAGCATCTTTTCCGTCCCACATCCTGTTTCCTTCTCCATAAGCAAGAATCGGCCAGGAAATATACTGCTGATAATCACTATCCACCACCACAGCAAATGCCTTGGCCTCGTGATCGTAAAAAGCTCTGTATGTGTCAGTTCCATATCGGTATCGAAGTCCGGAACCATTATATCCGCAAAGCTGGTGGAGATGATTTCTGGCAATCGCCCACTCCTGTCCGTACTCCGGATGAGGGGCGATATTGACAGTAAGTTCCCTGGTGGACACCATCTTATCGAAAATCTGTATTTCCAATGGAGAGATCCTCATATTGCCGTTGCAGTGAATATCATATACGAAGGTGAATTCCCTGATATAATATCGACCTTTCATCTTCAGCTCAGATGCACGGACATCCACAAGAGTTCCGCCGTCAGCGACAGGTGGATGCGCGATGTTCATATCAAGTGCCTCTATAAGATACGTCAGTTCCAGCCTGTCACCCTGTACCGGATCATCAGAAACCGACACTTCCAGACGTCTGAGACCCTCAGGTTTCTTATCTGACTCCTTCCGGGCACTAAGCAGGAGAGGCATAAAGATCATCACTACACATAAAAACTTTTTCATAGCGGTAATAAATTTTGCGCAATATAAGAATTAATGCAAACAAATAAAACACCTCCCCCACAGATGACTCCGTCGGAGAGGTGAACCATAACCCTATCATTAACAACTAAACTAACCGTGGTCAAGATAGTTGCAAATGGTATGCCATATTAAAGTCTTGCTCTAAGAGCCTTAGCCTGCTCCTCATAACCAGGCTTACCGAGAAGGGCGAACATATTCTTCTTGTATGCCTCCACGCCAGGCTGGTCGAAAGGATTCACGCCGAGCATATAACCGCTGATACCGCAGGCCTTCTCGAAGAAATAGAAGAGGGCTCCGAGATTGTACTCGTTGATGCACTCGATCG